>Ga0075473_10000316_pt1 | contig 19968 bp, 23 predicted proteins | sample DEB19_08_DNA_FD_76340 | JGI IMG/M metagenome (GOLD analysis project Ga0075473, IMG submission 76340) | Aqueous microbial communities from the Delaware River and Bay under freshwater to marine salinity gradient to study organic matter... | ecosystem: Environmental > Aquatic > Marine > Coastal ... | reverse complement strand
TGTGCAGCAATATATAATTTATAATTAGAATTGGGGCCGATGTAATAACCAGCACCATGACCAATGGCAATATTAAAATCACCATTCTTATTAGATTGTAATGTATGATTACCTATAGCTACATTGCCAGAACCATCTATGTTGCTACTTAAAGAAACATAGCCAAGGGCCACGTTGTCGCTGCCATATAAGTTGCAAGACATTGAGTGGGAACCAATAGCGGTATTGCGATATCCGTTATAGTTTCCACCAAGGGAATAATATCCAACTGCTGAATTATCTACACTAGACCTTCCAGCTAAACTTAATTTATCTAATGCTAATTCGCCAACTCTTGTAGATCTTGTATCTGGAGAACCAAGATTGGCTGAGTTTATTTCTTGTCCAGGCAGAAAATTATTAACAGAATCTACTAAATCTATAAAACTATTTCTGATATCTTCTGGGGATATTTGTTGTGTGGAATTATCGGCTAATAAATTATTTATAGAAGCAATATATTCTGCTTTTGTCAGGATCATATTGTTTTACCTTATCTAAAGCTAATTTGCAGCGTTTCCATATCAAATTTAACACTATCGCCCATATAAATAATTCTTGGATTGTCTAATTGTGCGTGCATAAGAAGGTTACCACTTCCTTGCCTAGAGTCATCTACTATAGCTACTCCAGATACCCATCCCCAATCAACAAGGGCGGTTGGAAAAACTAGAGAAGAAGAGTTCTTAATAACCCCACTTCCAGCGGTATGATCTGCGGTAGAATATGACCAAAATAAATTACCACTATTAGATGGACTAAACATATTTATTCTAGCGTATCCAGTTCCAGATCCATTTATTCCAGATGGAACTTCTGGTATTGTACCGCCAGTATTAGAATCTTGTGGAACACCACTTGTTAACGCAATTGCAATCTCAGTTGGTTTTGGAAAAGATTGACCACGGAAAATATGATGTAACAAACCAGATTCTAGGTAATCTGATAGAGCAGCCATTTTGAACTCCTACTAAGTCCTGGTTTTAAAAGAATATTACACAGTATTATACACAAAAAATCTAACTTTTAGAAAAGCTATAAACCTTTGAAATACTTTAATTGACCGCAATCCCAGATTTTAACTACGCCCTTTTCGTATCCAGAATTTCCTGGGAATTTCAATCTATGGTAAACATTTTTGCAGTCAGTCCATGAAAAACTCGGGTAGCAAGTTTTCTTTTTAAATCCAAGTTGGTTTAAGTATTCTCCAGTTCCATATCTTAAATCTATAAACGTAGTTACTGAAGATGGATTGTACACTTTTTCGAAAGCTTTTAGTAACTTAGAAAACCCGCCACAAATAGTTATGCAGCTTTTGCTACAAAATCTAGTAACATCATAATGATTATCTTTAACCCTTTTTAATTGAATGACGGATAATAATTCATCACCATCAAATAAACCAAATGAGCAGGAAAAGTTAGAAGCGGGGCCCATTAAATGGTATTGTTTAACAAACTCTTTAGATGCGTTATGATCTATTTGATCTACACGCAACTTTCTAGCAAAGTATTTCTTTTGATTTATTCCAATGGCATTTTGAATTATAGATATGACAATATCAAATTTATCTCGTATTTCGTTTTCTCTAAAGAAAAGGGGCTTATAACCATTTTGAATATAAATCTCTCTTTTATCATAATGGTAATCTTTATCTAAATTAATATCAGAGTGCCAGTATAAACCGTCGCACTCTATTAAGATATTTCCTATTCTTATATCAGCAATCTTACCATCAACTCTAAATTGAGTTTCATAAGAAATATTATGATTATCCAGCCAGATTGTTATACTTTTTTCTAATGATGATATTTGTTTTTCATATAAACAAGCTTCTTCAAAACCATATTTATTTACAAGTTTAGAAAAATGAGATCTAGAAAATCCAAATTCTTTAGCGTGTTCTGGTAATGTTTTGCCGTCTATTTGTTTAATAAAACCGCGCTTTATTCTTGTTTCTACAGATTTTTTTGATGCCTTCTTAGCAACATCTGAATACTGCATAATATTTTCAACGCCGTACTTTTTAATCATTGATAATTTTAATTTGTTCTTTAATTCATCGCATAGCATAGGTTGATCCGTACCGTATTTTTCAATCATAGTGTTTTTGCGTTTTTGTTTAAACTCTTCAGAATTTATCCATCCAGAGTCAGATATTTTTTTCCTTACATCCGATCTTTGTGCGGAGTTTTTAACGCCATCTCTAGTTAAAGAAACTTCTTCTCTTTTTTTATATTTACAATTTTTGCAAGCGTCTTTTCCGCAATATTTATTAGATTTAACTCTATTCTTTTTAACACATTTGTAATTAGAACCACAATAATCACAAATTAAATAGATATACTTGCTTGATAATCTTGGTAAAGAATCAAATGTGTAACCAAATTCTTCTTTAGTTTTTTCTTCATGTAACATTTTTAACTCCTCATGCATAGTATACACTATTTTAGCAAAAAATGGGGCCGTTTGCAAGACAGCCCCACTCTTTTTGATCTAATTAAATAGATTAGAACGAACCAAGGATCACACGGCGGTTATCCAAAACGCCAAATCCCAGTTCCGCCCATCCATAGTAACCGGCTCTTTGTTGACGATGCAGCATGGGATCTTCAAAAACTTGAAGAGCTTGCTTCATGGGCATCACAAAGCTGTCGCTTGACGATTGATCCAAGCCAACGACCAATTCTACGTCGCTACCTTGAACAGCGCCACCAAGACCCGACGACGATGTGAAGAACGTTTGGTACTGTTGACCTTCACCGAGTTCATCGAGGTCATGCAGATTAACACCAAAGATTCTGGTGATCGGGGGACCGCCTTCGCTGGCGATATAGATTTCACGACGAGTTACTTCGTCGATTTGATCCAATCCCCAGTTGCGTACATCTTCCAGGGCTTCTGGGCTGACGTACAGGTCGGTCAAACGACCACGGTTTGCCGAGCCGGTGTTACCACCAGCGTTACGTCGCATAACAGTTTGCATCAACGATACAAGTCGTTTGCTAAACATACCAGCAGCAGCATCGCCGTCATACACCAAAATGTTACGGTCAACACCAGCAGCCAAAATTGTATGCCAACCATCATCGTTCATCTTCTTAACGAATCCGGCTTCCATAACTTGCATAGCGCGAGCTACAATGTCCCATCGTGCTTCGCGTGCATAGCGTAGCAAGTAGTCAATCGAGCTTGTGATGCTATATGTAGGAATCATTACATAATCGCTTTCAACGCTTCGCTCAGGAATGCGTCCATGACCAGGATTGGTGTAAGCAACATGCTCACCTTCAAGGCCAGGAGAGATGAGATCCAGAGGATACTCAGTCGATCCACCGGGTTCTACATTGATTGTTTCGAAAATATCACCAAGGATATTGCCGATCAAAACACCCTTACGCAAAGGAAGTTCCAACGCCTTGGCAAACTCACGTTGAGCAGCCATTGCGACGTTCATATCGCTGTCGCCGGATTTCTTCAGTAAAGCGATAAATTCATCGCTTGGTCTTTCTGTATATGACATATTATATTCTCCTTTTATATTATATAAATTATTAGGCTAATGCGCCGTGGTTGGGAAGATTTACAAATACTTTAGCATAACCGTCAGCATCTTTATTGCTCATCCATCGGCCAACTGCTAGGTTGCCAGAAGCTGTAGCACTAACAGCCGAATTTGTAAGGTTGCCAGCAGTTACGGAATCTGCATAAGCAACTTGACCTGGAGTTGGACTTCCGGTGATATTGCTTGTTACAACCCAACCTTGAGTCAAGAGAGTAACCTTGCTGCCCTTTTGAACTTCATCCTTGAATTGATTCAAGTGAATGCGTGTCAAATCCTTATTGACAACATCATTCAGTAGAATGCCAACAGGTACACTTGTGGCTGTCGCTTGAGCATACTTAACTAAATTTAATCCTTGATCCATTGCAGCGCCTGACGCATTGACTGCATCTAGAACGACTACACCACCACGGGTTGCTGTGCCAGCATTATAAAAGAAGCTAATGTCTGTCTGAGCTTCATATCTATCTGATTTTAACGCCATTTTATATCTCCTTTAGTATTTACTTTTTCTTTGTTAAAACGTTGTTTTCAAGCCAGCTAGAAATGCTAGCTCTTGCTAATTCTACTTCATCTTCTACAACCGATTCAACCAGAGTTGCTTCAGTGGTTTGAAGTTCTTCAAATACTTCTTGCGTTGTTGTGACTTCTTCAGCATAATTCTTCTTAGAATCCATTTCTTCAGTCTTTGCAGCATCGCCCATTTTGCTCATCTTCTTCTTAACTGCTGCAACAACGGTATCGAATGCTTCGTCAGCAAGGCCGTCGAAGGAAGCGAGAGTTTCAGTAGCTTCTTCTTGATCGAATCCAGCTTCAATCAAGGTAGCCATTCTCTTCTGCATCTTTTCCTTCTTTTGCATTTCTTGCATATTCTTCATGGCTGCGGTAAGCTGTTCATTGGATTTTGCCAAGGCATCTTCCAATTCAGCAATCTTAGCCTGTGTTGACTTGATGGTTTCTTCCATCTCGGCAACTGTTTGGGTGTTTTCTGCAACTGTTGACTCAATACGAGTTTTCAATGCAGTGTTTTCTTCCTTAGCCAAAGCTAACTCGGCTGTTACATCAGCGAGTTGCTTTTCCAAAGATAGTTCTGACATATCGTTTTCTCCTATAGAAAAATTAACAATTTTATCATTTAAATTAAATGATGCTAAAGCTCTTGGTTTTAAAATTATACTTCTGGGATTCGCAGGTTTTGAAACAAGACCTTTTCCTGAAAAAGAAATTTGTCTTAATGTTCTTCCAACCTTGTATCCTTCGTACTCTCCGGTTCCACCGTATGATCTTAAATGTTTTGATAGAAATGAAGATTCATCATTTCTAGCTATTATCTTGAGCGCGCCGCTCTTATCTAGAATGGCGTAGTCGAATCCAGCAAATAAACATTCCATTGATACATACCACTTTCCGTCTTCAATTTCAGCAATAATTTGCTGCATTCGTTCTCTATTTTCAGGGTTAGTCCAACTATTGTATAGGACAGCCTGAGTAATTATATCAAAATCTTCTGGCATTTCGTTTTGTTCAGAAGGTATTCTTTTACCTTCCTTATCCAAAACATAACTTCCAGTTATATGACCTATAATATCATTTTCATTGTGCATGAAATTGAATTGTTTATCTTCAGGTGTATTTCTAGCTTCCCATGTGGAATCCGCCAAAAATACATCGTCGTTTTTATTCCATCCAGTTGAAACCAAAACTGACTCTAGATAATATAGGTCAAATTGATTTTTATTTTCTGCTTTTGATATTCCAAGCTTTTGCAAATCATCCTTAGATGTAGATTCATCTACATGAAAGGGTGTTTTGTTTATAATATTAGCTTGGCTACAATAAGCAACGGATGCTTGAGCGGTAATAGCTTCAGCAATGCCGTCTTTTATTTCGTATTTAAATAATTGAATTTGCTGCATAATATTCCTCTCTAAGAGAGTTATACACAAAAATATAAAAAAATTAAAACAGTTAGCTTTCTGAGGTTATAAACTCTACATAAGAGGCTACAACTTGCTTCTTATAATTGTCCATTGTTAGTGAAGAAGTATTGATTTTATTGGCTTTTAGATAGTTATAAAACTTTTGGGGCATTGTTTTAGAGGAGGCAATGATTTTGGTTATATCAGCACTTGAGAAGTCTGATAAAACTGGTATATTTGTTAAAACATGCAGTTTAATTACCTCTATCTCAGAGACTTCAGCTTTTGTTAATTGTCTCATGTTTTCCTTGTTTTTTGAGCCAAGAACGGCCATATTTACCATATCTGATATTTGTTCATAGGCATTTTGAGTCCAGACAAACAATTCAGCTAGTCCAGGTTTTGACTTTGGTGTATCCACTCTTTGTTTTCTTGGGCCTTCGTCAGTTTTATTTAGGGGTCTACCACCTTGGGGATTTGCGGATTTTTGTGGAGGCTCAAAGCCTAGTCCTGGAATTTGAGAAACTGGTTTAATAAACGGGCTAACTTTTTCTGGTAATTTATCTTGATCTCTATATTTTTCTTCTCTTAGCAGTCTCATTCTTTCTACTGATGGCACTTCCTTAAATCTTTCTAGCAGTGTTTCGTGGCTAATTATATCACGGTCAGCTAGTTGAATTAAAAGTTGTTTCTCGCTAGATTCGTCAGAAAGACTCATTTGATCAAATACAATATGGGGCGCTTTTCTAAAGCCCATAGCCTTTCTTATTATTTCTACTTCTCGTTCCCAGAATTTTACAAGCTGATCTCTACCGTATTGCAGACGTTCAACTAATGTTTTTAATGAAATAAAATTATTAGTAAATCCGCCGCCATTTCCAGCCATTCCAGTTAAAGTTGGTGGAACTCCAAGTCCAGCATAAATGCTATTTAAAACTGACTGATATTTCTCAGATCCAAGGAATTTGTATACTTGGCTATTGCTTTCAGTATACTTTAATTCTGGACCCCATACTAACTCCATTGTTCCGCCGCCAACATTGCTAGCTAAAATATTTCTTAATTTATTAATTGCGCTCTTATTTGGCAAAATTTGGTGTTCTAGGCTACCAAGAGTCCACAGTCTGATATTAGAGATAGCCCCATCTAGTGCAGATAAATCCGCCAATCTCATCTTCTCTAACATAACTATATCATCAAGAATAGCGTACAACATTGGGTTGGCCCAATAATTCCAATCATCCTTTTTATAATAAAAGACTGATAATCTTTCTGGATCTAATGGAATCTTTTTGGAGCCATCTTTTAGTTTAGTTTTGAAATCTGGGGGCAATGTATCCATTACATTTGTTGGTATGGAGCCATTTTTAAAATTATCAATAAATGTATTGACGTTTACTTCGAATATTTTTTTACCAAGAAATATGCTTAACTGGCCGTCTTTTATATCTATAGTAAGGGGGTTGAAGAAGTTATATCTCCAAGGGATAATATTTTTTTCTATTTCTGGTATTTCAACTTTTATATCAGCAGCCATAGACTTGATATATTTTATTATATCTGGAGTGATATTGGCGGTGCTTCTATATACTAGAACATTGCCAGTTCTGTATAGGTTATTAAGAAATCTTTCAGATCTTTCTTTGCCTTCAACCTTTTTAAACCATTGTTGATAAAAATCTTCAACACTTTTATTTTCATGTACAATATTAATGCCTTGGCTACCAAAGTCGCCCATTAAGTCAATAATATTCCTCACAATGCCTACTTTATCGTAAGCGTCCATGCACATCTTGATAATGCGTTTTTGTTGACTTGGAATTTGTTCAGTAGAGCGAAAAGCATAATAGTCTTGCGCAGTAAATGCGGGCCTTACAGACTTATTAGGCTCTATGTCTCTAAAATCCCTATAATAACTAGTGGCTACAGTTTTATTGACAGAGCTATAGGAATCAACTGATTCAGAGAATTTAGATATAGCAGATGACTTGCTAGATGGGTCAGAATCATTCCAAGTTATAAAACCATTATCTTCTTCTTTTTGCATTTTTTTAACTCTTTGTAAAACAATTGGATTGTATTTGAATTAGCTTATTATACACAACTAGTATACATTTTTCATATTTTCGGTAAACCAGCTAGGGCCGTTAAAATCTTCCTGGTTTTCTTCTTTAGTTTTATTCTTTTCAGATATGTATGCGAATCCGCCGTAGAATTGATATTCTTTTTCTTCGGGCTTTCTGGCTATTATTCTAGCAGCCATATTAGCCATTAATAAAGCTGAATATCTGTCTTTTCTCATTTTACTTTTCTTTCCAGCCGCTATTATAACTTCTGGAGTATCCCAGCGGTCACGGCCATTTTGCGTTTGCGACATTTGTATCATTGATAATTCATTTTTTAGTTCTTCAATTTCCATAACGCATTGCTCTAAGGTGTCATATATTCTACCCTTCATTCCGTCTTCAGCGTTGGATATGCCCAGTGTTATTGTGTCAAACATTGGAAATAATAATATTTTATCTTCAAAATCTTTTCTCATTCCATGGTTTGCTTCAGACAGCCAATCATATTTAGCAAACTGACACATCTCTAAAATGTGTAGGCCACGTTCACCGTCTGTTGGTTTGGGTTTGTCTTTATCAATAGTGGGCCAAATTGGATATTCTCCAGACTTCAGTTTATCTTTGTCGTGAAGGGACTCCATAACGGCTATACCGCCACCTTGAGCATCTATGGCTATGTGTACACATGGAAATAATTTCATTAAATCTCTGATCTTCCTAGCGCAGTATGCGTAGAAGTCTGTTTCAGTTGCAAATCCTTTTTTAACCTTTTCTATGTGTTCAGATCTATTGGTCGTCCAACAGTGTACAATCCTCCTGTGGTCTTCAGCTAATTCTACTATGACTATGCTGAAATTGTCTACTTCAGAAGCTGGGTCAACTCCAAATACATATTTTTTATCATGATCACCAATTAATTTAGCTTCGAAAATTATATCATCTTTATTAGAATTTTTTATTGGATTAATATCTGAACATACACATGATTCTATTAAAGATCTTTTAAAGAAGCCCTGTGAGTCTCTAGTAAAACATGCGCCAAATTCCATCTGGTAAATACCATTATGAACTGTGGCCTTACTTCTTGCCACCTGAGAAGCATCCATAAAGCCCTCTGGAAGTAATTCGTAAGGTATTCTTATAACGGAGTATTCCCTCCAGTCAAAGTTGTCGGGTGGGTCTTCACCATTAAATATTTCCCTTAGTTTATTTTTTTCGCCCTTACTCCTTACTATAGATTTCCACTTTTTCCAATATGTAGCGAAGTGATTAAAATCATAATAGGCAGTTCCAGATAGAATAATCTGATTATCTTTATTTTCTACAATATCTTCTTCTTTATCTTTTATGTTTATTCCTAGTTTCTTAGCTTTCTTTTCAGAAGCTATTTTCTTTACATTTTCTATTGGATCGCTACTAACTGCGGCGAAGCCAGCTACAACCGTTTCGAATATGTCCCGTGGTATTGATGCAAATTCGTCGCTAATAATATCGTTTGCACGTTGACCTCTTATTTTTTGACCATCGCCCAGTGGTAAACAGGTTACTCTACTGTTGTTTATTCTCATTACACATCTATCAACATCTCGTCGTGGGCCACTCTCGCTGTCGCATATATCTCTTAGCAGAGGGGCATTATTCCATATTACTTCCATATATTCAAACAAAACTTTTGATTGTCTAAAAGCGGCGCCCACAATAACTATTTTTCTTTTAGGTAGAATTAATGCGCGTATTATAGAATACAAAGCAAGAATAAAACTTTTACCAAAACCTCTAGTTGCGATTAACATGGGGAATTTTCTATTCCACATTTCGCAAAGCATTAGAGCTTGGGATGGAAGAATATGTATATTTAATATGTGCTTACATAGAAATGAAAAATATTCAGGCTTGGTCATTAACCATGTGAGTTTGAGATGGAAATCATCTTCTTGGCTATTGATAAGTGTTAAGGGATTAAATATATCTTCATCTGATATATCTAAATTTAGCCAAGCTTCATCTATTTGTTTTAAATGATTATTCGTCATATTTTAAACTATCTATATTTTTATAATGTCTATAAGTTAAAACGCCATCGGCAAAACCGTAATAAACCGCTTCGTTTGCGCTTAAATACCAATCGCCGTCCTTCATTTTTCTTTTGATATAGTTTTTTATTTTTTGATTACTTACGTTCTGCATTGATTCTTTAAAAAACTTTCCATGTTTTGCAGATTCCACATAGATATCCATCATTTTTTCTGTACATTTCTTTTCTTGATCTATTGCGCTTTGAACGTCTAATAGATTTCCAGAGAAAGTTACTGAGCCGTAGTGGCACATGAAATATGAATTGGGGGTCATTATTCTTTTATCTGCGGCTTGTAAAACTATACTACTCATTGACTCTGCTTGTCCATATGCTATAATAGTTACATGTGATTTAGTCATCCGTATTGCGTCGTATATAGCCATACCGTCATTCCAATTGCCGCCAATACTATGCATATGTATTAATATGGGCAAATTATTTATGGTATCTAGTATTCTTATGTTTTTAGCAAACGTAGAGGCCATTCTATAATCTACGCCTGGGTCTTCATCTGTATTGGCTACATAACCATGAAGCCAAATTTCCCTATTTTTTAAATCTATTCCGTAATTATGTATATCATTGAGTGTGTCTACCTGGATATTCATTTTCTTCTTCCGGTTGTATATTTTTCATTTAATCTTTTAAGAAGGCTATTTACTATTAAAAATGCATTATATTTATTACCGCAAAATAGAATATGTACACCGTCATGTATTTGAAATTCCATCAGGCATTTAAGCATATATTTCCCAGTTATTTTTATAGTCTTTTTATTCTTTTCTGGTATTCTAGTATTATCTGGGAATTTAAGTAGTTCTTCTAATGTAAATTCTAAGACTAGAAATTTATGCTCAAAAGGTTTCATTCTTTCTATTTCAGCTAAAAAGGCATACTTTTGCTGGCCTAGATTAATTGCTAATTCTTCTACGCACCCCTTTCTTTCTATACAAATCTTATCTTCAAATCCCAATAATGTATAGTCGCCAGTGTCTAATTTTTTTTCGATCATACCTTTGCAGTTTTGTACTTCTGAAAAGTAATAACCTTCTTTTTCCCTAGTGTCTTTTATTACAGTGTAGGGGGCGACATAGTATTTATCCATTTTTTTTATAAACTATTTCCATAAAAAGATTTTGGTAGTATATTTCATTTCTATTCACCTCACTGTGACATTTACGACAGAGTGTAATACCATTTGATATTTCATATCTTAAAGTGGATGCTGAAGACCATTTCTGTATATGATGTGCTTGCAAATTTTTTTTATTTTTACATCCAGGCATTTGACATTGAAATTTATCACGCTTATAGACTCTCATTCGCCACTCTTTATATACTGGATCATCGAAATTTCTCATCGTTTGGTATTTCCACTTTTATTATAAATATCTCATATTGGAGATCGTTAAATAGTGATATTGTTTCTCTTGAATCATCCTGCCTAAAGATTAGTCCAGCTAAATTAAAAATAGCTCTGTAGCAAGCTTCGTCTGGGTCTGATGCTTGAACAAAGATAATTGGGTTTTCTGAGTTATATTCATGTAGCTTAAATTTTTTTAATCTTGGAAGTACCAACTTTAGATTTAGTGTTAACTTATAGATTTTCATGGATGTCACAATTAACCATGAGTTTTACCAATTGCTCAAATGAATATTTTGGTGTCCAATTGAGCTTTTGTTTTGCTTTAGCGTTGCTGCCGCATAAGTAATCTACCTCCGCAGGTCTATAAAACTTTGGATCTATAGTGACATATTTAGACCAATCATTTATACCAACGTGTGAAAACGCTACGTCTAGAAACTCTCGAATGGTATGAGTTTCTCCAGTACATATAACGTAGTCATCTGGAGTTTCCTGTTGTAGCATCAACCACATTGCCTCAACGTAGTCTCCTGCGTACCCCCAGTCTCTAAATGCTTCGAGATTACCTAGACGTAGCTTTGGAAAAGTAAAATTATCATATGATAAGGAATCAGTGATATTGCTATCCTTTAGGGACCTTATCTCTATGCCATACTTTTTACAGGCATTTACGAAACTACCTATCCACTTTGTTATTTTTCTTGTGACGAAAGCTTCTCCACGCCTGGGGCCTTCGTGATTAAATAGTATACCGCAACTGGCATGAACGCCATAAGCTTCTCTATATAATCTGGTTGTATGATGTGCCGCTACTTTTGCTATAGCGTAGGGGCTTTGTGGCATAAATTTAGTATCTTCATCTTGATATTTAATAGTTGGCGCATTATATTCATCGTATGATTCATCGTAATTTTTGCCAAACATTTCACTAGAACTAGCTTGATAGAATTTAGTTTTTAAGTTTAGGTCAACTATTGATTGTAATATATTAAGACAGCCCTTGGCTGTTATATCCCAAGTTAGAGTGGGTTGCTTGAATGATACAAAGACATGTGACTGGGCCGCTAGGTTGTAGACTTCATCTACGTCCCCGTTACTGGAGAGAATGTCCTTTACGCTGAACGTATCGGTTATATCGCCAGTCAACAACTCGAATTTCTTATGCTTGATTGATGTGACTAATCTTTGCGAATTGGAATTGCTGCACCTTCTAGCCACCCCAATTACTTCGTATCCTTTTTCAAGTAATAGCTCTGATAAATGGCTACCGTCTTGTCCGGTGACGCCGAATATTATTGCTTTCATTTTTGGTTCCTTATCAAGTTATTCCCGTACAGTGTCCGAATTTAAGAAAGGTTGATCTACCGTGCCATCATCGTATTTATGATAGGCCGATAGTCTTTCTCGTTCCTTTAGCATTGCTAGCCTCATCTTCTCCATCTCAACTCCGTACTTCCTTGTTAGTTCGGGGCTACTCATTAGCTGTGATATCCAGCTAACAAAGCTCTGCTTGCTATCCTCCAGCCTTTTTACACGTTGTTCGCGTGTGGCCTTCATCTCTTTTAACATGCTGCTCTTTTTTGCTTGAAGCTCTCGGTAGTCCCTGTTCAGTGACTCTTGGCTAGCTTTAAGTGATGCTATTTGTCTATCGAGGTTAAATATCTCATCTCTATTTTGTTGGTCTGGGTCTGCCGATCTTTCTTGAGCTACAAGCTTTTCGTATAGGCTTATTAGCTCTATGTTTTCTTTATTCTGTTTTAAACACCTATTCATTAGGAGTTCTAGTTTGATTAAATCTACAACTTGTAATTCTTCGGTTGGGATAACATCGTCTTTAAATTGCGATATTATTCGTGACCAGTGGTATTTAAATAATTCTAGTTCGCCCTTAGTAAATTGCAGTTCAAGTTCGGACCAGTAAGGTCGCCCCTCTAACTCGAAAGCGGCGGCTTCTTCTTCGCTTGTTCCAAACCGAAACTTGCGCTTAATAAATTGCTCTACGCTTTCTGGATCTCTGTCTAAGTTTCTTGCTATTTCTTCGAAGGACAATTTTCCGATGCTTTGCTGGATAATCGCCTCTTCTTCTTTGCTAATCCTGCCCTTTTTCATACCCATGCTCCATTAGTATTTCTTGTATCATAAATATGATTTCTTCTTTTCTTTGTTTTGTTACATAAACATCATTTATGATTTTTAAGTAGTCGAGTCTGATGCTTGCGGGTAACTTTTTATTTATGATCACTTGCATATCTTCGTAATCTAATTTGTTTTCGTCTAGTGTAAATTTTTCATGATTATCTACAATGGAGTTCTCATGATCTAGCTGCGCTGGTTGCAGAACTTTAACACGATTCTCATCTTCTAAATTTATAAAATGATTATCACGAACAAAATTCTTTAGTCTATTAGATAGGTGAACTGATAGAAAGTTTTCAAGGGGCCTAGTACAATCATATCGAGTCATACCCTCTGCGCATATGATGTATGATTCTTGCTTTATATCCTCTAGTGTATATCCATAGAATGTATATCTAGGGGCGATTTTGTTAATCACCTTTTGTATTTGAGCCATTACCTGTTGTTCTGACATTCCACTTGGAACAATCATCTTGCACCCCACTGTAGAGGTATCCAGTTGTTGCCATCGAATCCTTCAAAATTTCCTGTCTCGTCATTAAATATCAGTGAACCTCTAGCTGGATTTTTGGGTCTTCTAGAATTACTGTGTATTGATTTAACATGCACAAGGGGCGTTGAGATTCTTGAATCACCGTGAACAAGGTCTACGACCTTGGAATTTAATAAAAGATTGTTTGTATTATCCTGAACGGCGCCCACTATATTCTGGTCAGTAAGTATCTGTCTAAGTTCATCCTTGTCTATACTCTGAATTGAATCGTTTAGACGGCCAACCAACGTAGATTCTTCTAGTTCAACGGGGGTTGGAGTATAGGGCTCTATGCTACACAAAACACTATTGGGATAAACGAATAATTCTAGATACTGATCAGGTATTATTGATTTCACTATAATGTGAGAATCTGGATCAAAATTATGTAGGGCATTTGGAGGGGCTGGGTATTCTCCGGAATCATGATCGCTGAAGAAGGTGGCCCGCTCTCGCTTTAGATAGAACTTACGCCCCTTTTTATATAACTCACCAACGCCCTTCTCGTAAAAATTAACGGAACGTTTGTGGTCAGAGCAATCGCATTGCTCAATCTTATAAAAGAAGTTTTGTTTTACCGGAATACAATTTTGTAATAAAAAATCTTCCGTTATTATATTAGTGTATTCATTTTTATGGTTTTTGAATTCACTTAAATCTAGTAGTAACAAATCTGTAGTATCAGTCGCTTGTGCGTATGCTACTGAAAAGTTACTCGTTCTCATCTTCTTTGTGTTTTTCATCCAGCAGATCCTTAATAGGTTTATCCTCTTTTTGAAGATCTTGAGCTATTGTCTTCTCTAGTTCTTCCGTTTGTTTGGTTTCAACGACACTTGAGCAAGCTGTTACTTTTTCCGGCATTTTAATCTCCATTGTAATTAGACTGTTATTGCACTACTATTATACACGCATAACGATAATATTCCAAATTTTTTTGTCAATAGGGGGCTTTTACGCTATAATCTTGTGGAAACGTCTGAAAAGACCTTCCGGATTGCTCAGATCAAGATCTGTGATTGAAAAAAGCGAAGTAAAATAAATATCCCTGGACTATCGCTTTGGGGCTACCTGAAAGAGTGGTATGTGCTTTTGCAGAGATTGTGATTGTTGAGAGTTGGAAACCAAGAAGTAACGCATCTTGGGAGACTGTGGCAGTACCTAGTGCCCTGGTGACAGGAACCGTCTGATGAATCAGCGGTTGCGGGTTTACCCTTCCCGCCACAACAAAACGCAACGTACTGATGTGTCGCTCCTCAATGAGTAATTCGATCCTTCTCGCATCTGTTGCGTGGAGGATAAAGGGGGGCGTTGTATTAACGTTGTGTTAAGAGCTATTGCGGAAAAATATTAACCGCTAATGTAGTGTATATTCTTAGACAGGAAAAAAAGATTCCATAGACAAATGAAATGGGATTTTACTCAAGAACAATTTACATATTACTGCAAAATAATTGCAGAAAGGTTTAAAAATGATTAAACATAAAGGATTTTCTCTTGTTGAGCTATTAGTTGTAATTTCAATTATTGGAATTCTAGTTGGATTGCTACTCCCAGCCGTACAAGCAGCCAGAGAGGCAGCTAGAAGGATGCAATGTTCGAACAATTTAAAGCAAATCGGGCTAGGTGTGCATAATTTTGAGTCTACATTCAAGAAACTTCCAAACTCTGGACAGTGTGGCTCAACTGGAACGACAACCACGCCCTATACGATACATTCCACGGCAACGCAGATTTTACCATACATAGAACAAGTGGCAGTATATAATTTGTTTAATCACGATGCTAATCCTATAGTCGTTTACGGCGCTACGCTTACAAATGGTGCATATGTTACTGCTGGCGGTGCTATTATCCATCCAAAGGCCAAGGGGCTGTCTTATGACGATCCAAACTGGCCTAATGGGCAGGTAGCGGCCAAGACTAAGATTTCATCCTTTGTTTGTCCAACCACCCCGATTGGGGGGAACGCTAGAGATCCACAGGGATATGGATTTTGGGACTACATGTTTATAGATCTGACAGATATTATGGAAGTTACAACGGACCCCCTATTTGGGGAGCGAACCCAACCAACTGGGACGGCCATTTGGAAGGCGCAGGTTAGAGCGGGCATGACTAACTGTGATGGAGCTAGTTTAGCTACGACAACCGATGGCACAAGCAATACGATTTTATGTATTGAAGATGCGGGTAGAGCAAACCCCAGTGTAGGTGCATATGGTTCATTGAGTGCCAGAAGAAGTCCAGTAAGCGTTCCGGTTGATGCAGTACCTATGATGAACGGCGTCAATGGACGACGTATGTATGCCTGGGCCGACCCAGATGCCGTCACAAACGGCCTTTCAGGCCCCAGCAATTCCCTGACAACCAAAAAAGCAAAAATTAATAATAATAATTTACCTGTGGGTGGGCCAGCTAACTGTTTATGGTCAGTAAACAACTGCGGTCCAAACGACGAGCCCTTTAGCTTCCATACCGGCGGCGTAATGGCTTGCATGGGTGACGGTTCTGTTAAATTCTTATCGGAAACTGTAGATCCGATTATTTTAAAGTGGATGGCCGCAGCAGCAGACGGGAATGTATTGCCAAATGATTAGAGACATTGCGTTAAAAAAATTTGATAAGTTGGATTCTGGTAGCTTTGTACCTCATAAGGGCGTGACGATTCATCACAAAGATGGGTCGTCACTTACTTTGACGAATGCTTTTATTGAGAAGTATGTGGCGAATGACGATAAGTACATTATCGTTTATACAAAGAATCATGGGGTTATAACATACAAGATTGACGAGCTTCTGCACTTCTACGAGTTTTTGGTAGCAGTGCCTTCTACCTTAGTATGCGTGAAGCATAAAAAGGGGCTACTTAATAAACTAATATCTTGGTTATAGGAAGGAAAGATTGTGCGACCAAAAGGATCGAAAGATAAACAAAAACGAAATTCATTAACATGGAAACAAGAAAATGAAATTATAAACTTACGAAAAAGTGGCTATACAAAGGTAAATATAGCCCTCCAACTTGACATAACAGAAGCTGTTGTCAGAAGAGTTTTATCAGAAGCTAGGCGCTGTAAAAGAATAAAACCATTTTTTTATATAGATAATACGTTTCAAGCAGTTGATATTCAAAGAAACCGTTACGATGTGGGTGTTTATGTTATAGCTATGCATAGTAAAGTTAAAAACAAAATTCACAAGGGACTTATAGGATCTTCTAGATCAATTGGCAATAGAATTGGCTCCCACTTACGACTATTAAATACAAACAGGCATTGTAATACGGACCTTCAATTAGATTTTAATTCAAATGACTATATTCTTATTCCATCTATACTTTTAAAAGGTGATTTGTTACACGGTGAAGAATTATCACTTGAAGCGGAGTATATTAATAAATTTGAACCAATATCATTATACAATACATGGTCACCTCCTACACAAAATGACATAAAACCCTTCTTGGATAAACGTAGACATTATATAAATGAAAACAATTATACCGTAATGGAAAACGGGTGCTGGAATTGGTATATTTCAGATAGAGAAGGCTACGGAAAAAGTATTAAATGTCAAATAAATAATATAATAAAATGCATAAGACCTCATAGACTTAGTTATTATAATACATACGGCGAATATCCAGAATTAATCAGGCACATATGTAACAATAAGCTATGTGTTAATCCAGAGCATTTAAAAATGGGTAGTCATCAGCAAAATAGGTTAGATAAGTCTGAAGATTTCTTAAAAGAATTTGAAAAATGGTGGCTCCATTACAAAGGAAATGTTAAAGACCTTACGGATCATTTTGGTTTTAAACCTAATTATAACAATAATACATCTAATCAAATCTATTATTGGGAAAAGAAACTTGGGCTTAGAAATAAATACCCAGAAGTTTACGAGTGGCAAGCTAATAGGATAAGGCGCTAAGCTTATAGATTGGGCAAGACATTGAAAGTAGTGTGGTACTTAATATCTGAACTACCTTGCCTTTTTTTGCCATTTGTCAACCCCCCTTTTTCCGAAGATAAAACCCCCCTATAGATGGGGAAAAATATCTTCTAAAATATTCGCTAAAATTCAAGATTACCCCTTGCAATTTCCGATAACTACTGTATAATTGAAGCATACAAAACAACGAACAGTAAACAAAAGGAAAAGAAAATGCGAGTTGAAGTTAAAGTCAAAGCTGGTCAAATGGTTCTAGTCTCAAGCCGATACAATGGCCTAGTGTGGTATTGTGCCGAAACCGATTCCGACGAATATGGCGATTTCATGGCTCATGACGAATATGGTTGTTCCGAATTAATCAACGTCGAAGTAGTTGACCAAGTATGCGGATAAAAATAAAAAAAATAATTCAAGATCGCCTCTTGACAACGACGATAACTATAGTATAATTAAGACATACAACACACAAGGAAAAAAAGAATGACTACCAAGCAACTACCAAGCAAACCACAAGTTAACGAATACTTGCGAACAAAAGCTCAGATTAATATGCTCAAGGCTACGCTAGCTAACATGCCCAATGCTTGTCCTAAGTTTAAGGCTAAAATGCTAGACGCAATCCGATCCCTAGAAAAAATTCTTCCATACTTCTAAAGAATGGGCTTGACAAGAGCCGATAAGTAGTATATACTTATAACATACAAGACACACACAAGGAAAAGAAAAATGATTAACAAAAACAAATACTACGACGTAACCTATCTTTGCCCAATTCGCAAGCGTGAGGTAACTTGCTTGAATGCCAACGCTAGCCGATTGCACACCGATAATCAAGGTAACCTACGCTTCGAGTACAACCACTACTACACTTCCTGCGAAGTGGTTAGCGTCAAGGAAGTAAGCGATGCTTACCTAGAAGCAATGGCCGAATACTTCCAGACCTTTGGAACTGCCGCCGAATAGGTGGTATTACCCAACCCATCCCACTAGGGCGCCGCATGGTGGGATTGACGTAAGTCCTTATGGTGTAAGGGTTTGCGTCAAAAGGGCCGCCCCCGTGGCCCTAAGTCCTTATGTAGCAAGCACTTACGACGATATAAAAAATTCTGAAAAAATTCTCTCAAGGGGCTTGACATTCTGTGTCGATATGGTATAATAGAGACATAAGAACGACACACACACGAAAAGGAAAAGGAAAAGAAAATGGACGATTTTGTAATGCAAGCCCAGTGCGATGAAATGACCTCTTTTGCGACTCTTGAAGATTGGCAAGAGTATCATGAATGGCTCGACAATTTAGAGCAAAAAAATTCTGAAAATGATTCGGAATAGGTCTTGACAATCCGGCAAAGTCTGCTATAATTCAAGCATAAGAACAACACACAACACAAGGAAAAAAAGATGAAGATTTACATTGTATGCGAAATTGATCCTGGGTTTGCTTCATCAGTAATAAAAGCGTTTTATTCACGCGAAGCGGCTGAGACATTTTGTTCTGAGATTGACGGCAACTATGTTGCAGAAGTTGAGCTAGAAGAAAAAACTTCTGAATTATCTGTAAAGACTCTTGACAACTAACGTCGATATAGTATAATAGAGACATACAACACACAACACAAGGAAAGAAAAAATGAAAGTCAGTCAAATCAAAGTTGGTCCCAAGGTTATGGTTCGATACGCTAACTGTGACGCTTGGCTTGTATTTAACAGCGAAGCGGTCAAACAAGGCTATATCAAATACTTCGGTGACGTTGAAGTTGTAAACCACAAGGGCAAAAATACTTGGGTGCCCAAGGTGGACATGGGATTTGCGAACTCTCATATGGTGGCCCTATAATGTTAGCCTGTTGCCTTCTGTGCCTGTTGCAGTCAGCATAATTATTCATGGATTTTTAGTAAGGAAAAAAATAATGTTGGAAAAATTCTTGATGGTTGCGGGTCCAAGGTGGACATGGGATAAAGAAGAATAAATCATGGCTAAACTAGAATCATACTTGCATGATGGGGCAGGGTATCAAGCAAGAGCCGTCTTGATGCACTTGCAACGTAATCGTTGTATCATCGAAAGCAGTTGGGACGAAAAATATCATTGCTATCGAGCAGAAGTTGAAGTTGCTCGTTGGGAAAATTGTCGTGAGCAGGGTTATGTTGTGACTTTAAGGAATCGTAAGCATGACCAAATAAACATTGCTTTTTTTGAACATCGCAATACCGATTCGATCTATGCTATTCAATGGTTGCAGGACACGATCAACAGTCCCAACATTGATACAGCAAAGTTCAAGGATGTTTACAAAAACAAATACGATGT
>Ga0075473_10000305_pt1 | contig 20331 bp, 18 predicted proteins | sample DEB19_08_DNA_FD_76340 | JGI IMG/M metagenome (GOLD analysis project Ga0075473, IMG submission 76340) | Aqueous microbial communities from the Delaware River and Bay under freshwater to marine salinity gradient to study organic matter... | ecosystem: Environmental > Aquatic > Marine > Coastal ... | reverse complement strand
TAATTGAATAAATACCAAAAATAATCATAATGATTGTATGAGTTTTGTAAAATTTGCTTTAGAACGGGGTGGATCTATTCACCCTCTTATTATTCCATCTGAGTTGACAAATGGAACTGGTATTATGAATCCATCAATCTTTGTAGATGGGGATAAGATTAGAGTAATTATCAGACATGTTAACTATACTTTTTATCATTCAGAAAAAAAGTTATTTCAACATTGTTGGGGTCCTTTGACTTATGTGCATCCAGAAAATGATATGCACCTTAGGACTACCAATTACTACTGTGAACTGGACGAAAACTTTAATATCTCAAGATATAATAAGATAGATACCTCTGAGTTTGATAACTATGAACCTCAGTGGGATTTTGTTGGTCTTGAAGATGCAAGAATTTTTAAGTGGGACGGTAAACTTTATACTACTGGTGTCAGAAGAGACCTTGATAAGATTGGTACTGGTAGAATGGAACTTTGTGAGATTGAAGTTGGTGATGATTATGTGAAGGAAATTTCAAGATTCAGAATTCCGCCACCAAATGACCCAAACTCTTATTGTGAAAAGAATTGGATGCCTATTTTAGATAAACCATATCATTATGTGAAATGGAGTAATCCTACTGAAGTTGTAAAAGTAGATCCAGAAAAACAAAATTCTGAAACTGTATCTTTATCCGATGCTATTTCTTTGCCAAGAGATTTGAGGGGAGGGTCTCAGGTTGTTCATGTGGGTGATTTTTATTTTGCTTGTACCCATGAAGTCGATTTATTTAATAGCGAAGTTGGAAGAAAAGATGCTGTTTATAAGCATAGATTTATTGTATGGGATGAGAATTTCAATATTGCATATCATACAAAAGATTTTAATTTTATGGACGGTGATGTTGAATTTTGTGTGGGAATGGCAAAATATAATAATGACTTTTTAATGACATTTGGTTTTCAAGATAATGCTGCATATTTACTTAGAGTTTCTGAAAATGTTGTTGAGGAGTTTGTAAATGAGAATCGTTGATTGCTTTCCTTATTTTAATGAAAAGGAATTATTAGAATTAAGAATTAATTTACTTTACGATCACGTAGATAAGTTCATTATTTGTGATGCTGATAGAACTCATAGTGGAAAACCAAAACCATTCTTATGTAAAGATGTTATTGAAGAACTAAATTTACCAAAAGATAAAATTGAAATTGTGGAGGTTAATCTTCCTTCTGGCGATGATTCATCTACATTTACTTGGTTTCGTGAAAGGTTGCAAAGAAATGCAGCATCTAAATTTATTCAAAAAGATGATGTTGTTTTTGTTGGTGATTGTGATGAAATTATTGACCCTAAACATCTCAAGTATTATTCTGAACTTGCGGTAAATAATCCAAACAGTATTTTAAGAGCTCCTTTAACTTTTTTAAATGCAAGAGCAGATTTAAAAGTTTGTGATGAGCATGGAAATCCAAAACCTTGGCATAGTGCATATTTTTGTTTATATCATCATTTAGAGAAGTATACTTTATCTGATATAAGAGAATCACATGCTCTTCAAAACCAAATAGAATTTAATAATGTTTTTGCAACTCAAAACGGCATTGTTGAGGATATTGGGTGGCATTTTAGTTGGATGGGAGATATTAATAGAATGAAAACAAAGTGCAATTCTTTCCTCCATCATTACGAAGCAGAAGTATCAGATAATTATGTTGCAGAAGAAAATTCAACAGATCCTTTAGGTAGAACTGATCATATTTTAAAAAAATATCCTATTAGTTTACTTCCATCTAAAATTTTTGACTTAGAAAGAGTTAGAAACTTTTTACTTCCAAACTGTAGTAAAACTTGGAAAGACATATCTGGATTTTTTGAATATACAATTTTTTATGATATGTGTATGAGTATGATATCTGACAATTCTGTTATGGTTGAGGTTGGTTCCTGGGTTGGAAGATCATCATGTTATGTTGCATCTTTAATTAGAAAATCTGGAAAGAATATAGATTTTTATTGTGTTGATACTTGGGAAGGAAGTGAAGAGCATGTGGATATTATTAAATCAATGGGCGAAGAAGGAAAAACGCTATTTGATGAATTTAAAAATAATGTCAGAGAATGTGGTTTAGAAGATTATATTACTCCAATTAGAATGGAAAGTATTGAAGCAGCAAAGACATTTGAAGATAATAGTATTGATTTTATCCATATTGATGCTGCTCATGATTATGAAAATGTAATGAATGACATTAAAGCATGGTATCCTAAGGTAAAACCTGGTGGATTAATTACAGGTGATGATTATGGTTGGGATGGAGTTTATAGAGCAGTAAATGAATTCTTTGGAATAGAAAATATTGCTTATTATGATCATGATAATAAAAATGGAAATGTTTGGTTGTATAAAAAACCTATAAGTTCAAATTATTCACATCTTTTCGTATCATGAAAGTAGCATTCCACACTTTTCAAATGGGTCAAAGAGGGACTGAAATATGTCTCCATAAGTACGCAAAGTATAATAGAGAAATTCTAGGAAATGAATCTGTGATTCTCTCCTCAGTTGCACATCCTGTTTATTCTTTAAATAGATTTAAAGATTTTGATGTTATTCTTTATCCAGAATATTGGGTAGATGATGGGAGAAATGATGCACTTAGAAATAAGTTAGAATATATTTGTGAAAAGAATAATATTGATGTTTTTTATGCAATTAAAAGGGGTGAAGATGATGGCATAATGCCGACGAATGTAAAATCAATTGCTCACTGCATTTTTTGGATGTTTCAACCTCATGGCAGTGTATACTCTGGCGTTTGTAAGTATGTTTCTGATAAGTATGGTGGACATCATCCATATGTTCATCATATTCTTGAAAAAGAAGCACCTCATGTAGAAGATAATTTTAGAGATGAGTTTGGTATTCCTAAAGATGCTATAGTTTTTGGAAGACATGGTGGATATGATACTTTTAGTATTGGATTTACTTACGAATCTATTTCTAAAGCATTAGAAAAACGAAGTGATTTGTGGTTTGTTTTTTTAAATACCAAACCATTCATTAAACATGAAAGAGTAATTTATTTGCCTTGGACTATGGATGAGGAGTACAAAGCAAAATTCATCAATACTTGCGACGCTATGATTCATGGTAGATGGGAGGGAGAAATTTTTAGCTTGTCTCTTGCAGAGTTCTCATTCCGAAATAAACCTATCGTGACTTGGAATCCAAAGAATGTTCCAGATTATTATGACACAGGACACGTCTATTTGATGAAGGATAATGCAATCTATTATGAAAATGAAAAAGATTTGTTTGATATTTTAACCAATTTAGATAGAAATAAAATTAAAGAATATAGATGGGACGAATATTGTTATACATACAACAAAGATTATGTAATGAATGAGTTTAATGAGGTATTTTTAAAATGACATTTAGATTAGAAACAAAAAAACCAATTGCAATTGACTCTCCAGATCATTTATGTCCAGTTGGATCTATTAGCGATAACTTTAGTTGTGTTGAACTAATAGATGAAGTTATTAATTATTTTGGTGGTAAAAAAATTACTGCTTTAGATCTTGGATGCGCTGGCGGGCAGTTTGTAGTTGATTTTATCAATAAAGGGCATGATGCTATTGGATTAGAAGGAAGTTCACATTCTCTTAATGGTGCTGGAAAACAAAATTGGGATAGGTATTTTAATTCGAATCTTTTTCTTTGTGATTTAACGGAAGAATATCAACTTTATAAGGATAATGTTCCTCTTAAAGTTGATTATATTCATTCTGAAGAAGTTTTTGAGCATATTGCAGAAGATAAACTTGACTTCTTCTTACAGCAAATTAAAAAACATTTGAAGGAAGGTGGAATTTGTTCTTTTGGAATTTCCATAGTTGAGGATGTTAGAATAGTTGATGGTGTTACTTATAAGTTACATCAGTCAGTGTTTCCTCCAAATTGGTGGAAAAATAAACTCATTCAAAATGGGTTTTCAATCTTAGATCATGGACGTAATGATACGGAGCACTTTGGTTATATCTTTAATAATAAAGTAAGAAATCATAGCGGATCATCTTGTTACTTCGTAGTCAAATAATATGAATTATTCTTATCTTTTTGTAGATAATTTGAATGGACATTCTTATGAAAATGGTTTAAATGAATTAAAAACTTCAATAGCAACTCTTAAAAAATTTCAAACTTATGATTCTATTCGGGTGTTTAATAATGAAACGTCTGGTAAAAACATAGAGTATTTTAAAGAAGAAAACATAATTCATAATCATATAAATCTGTCAAGAAATTATGGTGGTTCTGATAGTATTAACCCGATTAGTATTCTTGTTGAAAAAATAATATCACTAAAAAATTATGATGAAAATGATGATATTGTTTTAATGGATATTGATACTACTTTAAAATCTCCCATTCCTGAAAATTTTTGGGATAATAATAGTGTAGTTTTTGATAATGCTGAATATTATATAATGCAATGGAGAAATTTAGATAAAGTTCTTCCACAAATTCCTTGGAAGCAGTTTGATATTAATTTTGACAGTTCTTTTATAATGTATAATACTGGTGTTATTTACATACCAAAAAGATTTAGAAAGGAATTGTGTGAAAAGGCATTAAAAATTGTAGACTATCTAAATGAAAATTTTGAACCTGAAGAAAGAAATGGCAATAAATTAGATGAACAAATTGCTCTTAGTATTGTTTGTCATGATTGTTTTGGTAAATATGGACATATAAAATTATCTAACAACTACATTGATCATCATTGGGAAGAGAGGCAAAGAGGAATTAATTGGTGGGAAAATGAACAATATGTATATCAAAATTCAACCAAACAAACATTAAAGACTTTGCCAATTTCCGTTGGTATTCTTTCTTGGAAATCTAATCAAACATTGCGCAATACTTTAGATTCTTATAAGAGGAATGGATTTTTTGATATCGTTGATGATGTAACACTTTTCTTTCAAGAAGTATCCGAAAATGATATTAAAATTGCTAAAGAATATAATATACCGTTCATGGCATTTTCGGAAAATATTGGAATCGGAAAAGCTTTTTCTTTGTTAACAAATAATTGTAAAAATGAAAATATTCTTCTTCTTGAACATGATTGGGAATTGCTAGAAGATAAAGAGACAACTTTTGATAGATTAAATTCTGGTATAGAAATGTTGAATTTGGGATATGATTCAATTAGATATAGACATAGAATAAGTCCTGGATTTCCCTTGTTTGGACTAGCGCATAAAGGTGATGAAATAAAACATTTTGATTCTTCTATTGACTTAGAAGGAGCACATTTATTCGATTGTATACATTGGACAAAGAATCCAGAAGTTGAATTTTCGGATAAAATATCCAAACATAATAGTTACTACATAACTACGAGCAGATGGAGCAATTTTACTAATAATCCTTGCTTGTATAAAAAAGATTTTTATATGAATGCAATAGAACCTTTTAAAGATAAAGGATCTCTTTATGATGGTTTAGAATCAAATATTAGTTATTGGTGGGCAAGACAAAACTTTAATATTGCTTGGGGTGAGGGATTATTTAAACATAATGATATTCAAAAGTACGGAGATACTTGTTTAGAATCTTTACTTTCATAAAAAAATCTTGTATAATTTTAGTAAATCAATAAAACTTATGGAAAGGACACAAATTATCAACTTGTTAATTGATAAAATAAGTGCAAAAAGATATTTGGAAATAGGAGTTTGTGAAGGAAAAAATATTTCAAAGGTAAATTGTGAGTATAAACTGGGCGTTGATCCAAATTTAGAAAGTAAATCGGATATTAAATTAACATCTGATGAATTTTTTGAACAAAATAAAGAAACTTTTGATGTTATTTTTGTAGATGGTTTGCATCATGCAGATCAAGTCTATAGAGATATTATTAATTCTTTGAAAGTTTTAAATGAGGGTGGTTATATTGTCTGTCATGATATAAATCCAACTTGCGAAGATCATCAAATTATTCCTTATCGTGGTGGAGTATGGAATGGTGATTGTTGGAAAGCATTTGTTGATCTTAGAAGAAATCGTGATGATCTTGAGATGTATACGGTTGATACTGATTGTGGATGTGGAATAATTCAAAAGGGAAAGCAAGATCTTCTTGATGGAAGTGATGAATTGACTTGGGAAAATTTAGAAAAAAATCGCAATAATTGGTTGAATTTAATTTCTATAGAAAGCTTTCTCAAAAAAATCAACCATAACCCAAATAATACAAATAGTTTGCTTAATGATTTGCTTACTAAGTACATTTTTGATTCTGAGAATGCTGAAAATAATTTTAATTTGGCATATTACTACGATAGTATAGGTCAAACTGCATCAGCACTTTCATTTTATCTTAGAACTGCAGAGAGAACTGATAATGATTTGCTAAAATATGAATCATTAATTCGTGGTTCTATTTGTTTTGAAAAACAAGGAACTCGCAGTTTTACTGTAAAAACAATGTTACAACATGCAGTAGCACTTTTACCAACTCGCCCAGAAGCATATTATCTTTTAAGTAAGTTTTATTCTAAAGAACATAAAGATGGATCCTGGTTTGATTCTTACTTAATTGCTTCTATAGGTGAGAAAGTATGTGATTCAGAACCAACAAAATTTATAACTGAAATTGACTGTCCAATCTATGGAATTCTATTGCAAAAAGCTTTAAGTAGTTGGTGGTGCGGTCTATGTGAAGAAAGTAAGGATTTATTTTTAAATCTTTATAACAATTATGAAATGACAGATGAACATAAAAAAATCTGCATTGAGAATTTGAAGAAGATGAATGTTAATATTGAAAATCCTAAAAATTTTGAATCAAATATAGTTTTAGAATTAGATTCAAAGTTGCCTGAGTATAATAATACTTCCAAATCTGGCATCATTTCATTTGTTCCATAGATATAATAATCGAGTTGTAAAAAGTGATGCAAAAATTAGAAAAAACTTTTGATTGGGGAATTGCCGCTAAAAACGATTGGTTTAAAAATACAGTAGAAAAAGAAATTTTTATTGACGATATATACCAAAAGTTTTTTAAAGTTGATGAAGGCGACATTGTTTTTGATGTTGGAGCAAGTGCTGGACCATTTACATATCATATTAAAAAACAAAATCCAAAGAAAATTTATTGCTTTGAACCTCACCCCAAACTTTTTGAAACTCTTGTTAAAAATGTATCGGATTCAAATGTTGTTTGCGTAAATAAAGCAATATTAAGTAATGATGGTTTAACTTCTACGATGGGTTTGTTTAATGAAACTCTATCGGGAATGTGTATGAAGGAAAATGAAAGAGTTGTTGAATCAATCTCATTTAGTTCTTTCATACAAAAAAATAATATTAAAAAAATTGATTTTTTAAAAACTGATTGTGAAGGTGGGGAATACGATATTTTTAATGAAGAAAACTTTTATTGGATAAAAAATAACGTTAAAAAAATAGTTGGAGAATGGCATTTAGTAGATCAAGAACAAAAAGATAAATTTAGAAAATTTAGAGATACTTACTTAAAACATTTTTCAAATCATCAAATTTTTTCTGTCGATAATGTAGATATTAAAAATGATTTGTGGTCTGATTGGTTTATTCAATATTATGGTATAATTACAGTTTATATTGATAATCAAGATGCCGTGAAAAATAAAAAACCAAAATGGAAGTATGCACATTTTCCTACTCTAGAAATTACAACATCAATTCCTAGAAATGGTTGTGTAGTTGATTGTGTTTTTTGTCCACAAAGAACTCTTCAAAAGAAATATGATGGAGAAAGATTCTTATCTTTTGATAATTATAAAAAGGTAATTGATAAAGTTCCGTCAGAAGTTAGAATAACATTTGCAGGATTTACTGAGCCTTGGTTAAACAAACACTGTACTGACATGTTATTGTATGCTCATGAAAAGGGACATCCAATATCAGTCTTTACAACTGGAATTGGAATGACAATTGAAGATTTTGAAAGGATTAGACATATTCCATTTGCACCTAATCCTAATGGAGGATTTGTTTTGCATGTTCCAGATCAAGAAAGAAGAGCAAAGCATCCGATTACTCCCAAGTACATTGAATTATTAAGGCACATACAAACCACACATTTCAATGGACAACCAATTCAAAATTATTCTTGGATGGCAATGGGAACTCCTCATGAAAGTATCCAAGACTTTATTTCTTCAGCTCAAGTTAATATGATGTGGTCTCGTGCTGGTAATCTTCTGGGTGAAGCAATGTTAAAACCAGAACTAATGAATCTTAAAAATCATTTTGGTTCATTATATCACGGAGAAGTTAATTTAACTTGTGGATGTGAAGAAAGACTATATCATAATATTTTATTGCCAAATGGTGATGTATCTTTATGTTGTATGGATTATAACCTAGAACATATACTAGGAAATCTTTTTGAAGAGGAGTATAATGATATTCTCCCAGAACCATATTCATGTTTTAATCTTTGTAGATTCTGTGAAAATGCTGTTAGTCCAGAAAATGAAATTATTTTAAATGAAAAAAAGGAGTATAATTTAGTATGACTATACCTGTAATTGGCGCACCTGTTGTTGTTAATCCATTTTGGATCACTCGTTTAATTATGAGTGTTGATTATCCTGTGGATACTTTTGTAATTATAAACAATAACGGAAAGGGTGAGATTGATGAAGAACTGAATAATCTAACTAAGATGACTCACAAGTTCATTAAGAATATTAAGGTGTGTCATTTGCCAGCAAATATTGGAATTTCTGGTGCTTGGAATTTGATTATTAAGTGCTATATGATGGCACCATATTGGATCATTGTAAATGATGATGTTGCATTTGCTCCTGGATTCCTAGAAGAAATGAAAAATGCGGCAGAAAATAATCCTGATGTTGGAATTGTTCATGGATATGAAGGAGATTATAATGTTGGTAGTTGGGATTTATTTTTAATTAAAGACTCTGTAATTAGTAGTCATGGTTTATTTGATGAAAACCTATATCCTGCATATTGTGAAGATTCTGATTATATTATGAGACTTCTTAATAATCCTATCAAGAGAATAACATCTCTCAGTAAAAATTATTACCATGGACTTGGAGATAAGACTCAATACTATGAGCATGGTGAGCAAACTAAAAAATCTAATCCAGAATTGAATTCAAAACTAAGTTTTTCAAATGAAACTAATTTTGAATACTTGAATAAAAAATGGGGTCCTGGATGGAGAACATGCTCCCCATCTAAACTTCCTTTCGATAATTACCCCATTTCATATACTTCTTATGATTTAAATTTTGTTAGAAGAAAAAACACAGGATTTTAATTTATGAAAATTTTTGTTACTGGATGTGCGGGTCTTTTAGGATCAAATTATACAAGACATCTTCTTAATAGTGGTCATCAGGTCATAGGAATTGATAATTTATCTGGTGGTTATAAATCATTTGTTCCCAAAGGAGAGAATTTTACTTTTGTCAAACTTAATTTAGAGAACAGAAAAAAAATTGTAGACTTGTTTGAAACACATAAACCTGAAGTTCTCTTGCATTTTGCTGCATATGCTGCAGAAGGTTTGTCTCCTTTTATTCGTAGTTATAATTATAAAAATAATCTAATATGTTCGACAAATTTGATTAATGAGTGTATTACTCACAATACAAAAGTAATTTTCACATCCAGTATGGCTGTGTATGGAGATCAAGAACCACCATTTACTGAGGATAAAAGACCTCAACCAATTGATCCATATGGTATTGCTAAGTATGCAGTAGAATGTGACTTAAAATTAGCGAATGAGCAGTTTGGTCTTCGATATAATATCGTTAGACCTCATAATGTCTTAGGAATTTATCAAAATATTTGGGATAAGTATAGAAATGTAATTGGAATCTTTATTCGTAAAGTACTTAATCACGAATCTATTCTTGTTTATGGAGATGGAGAACAGACTCGTGCATTTTCTGATATTAAGTACTATATGGATCCATTTGATAAACTTCTGGTCGATTATGATAATGAAATCTTCAATATTGGGGCAGATAAGTATTTTACCTTAAATGAAGTTGCAGAGACAGTTCAAAAAATTGGTAAAAAATATGGATATGATGTTCCAATAGAACATGGAGAATCTAGACATGAAGTAAAACATGCCTACTGTGATCATAGTAAAGCAAAGACTATGTTGGATTTTAAAGATGATACCAATCTTGAAGAATTAATAGATAGTATGTTCATCTGGGCAATGAAGCAACCAAATAGAAAGGTTAAAGAAATGCCTTATGAAGTAACAAAAGATATTTACGATTATTGGAAGTAAAATGGCTATTGTTAATTTAGTTAATGTTGATATTAATCCAAATCCAGATCCAACAATATGGGTAGTAGATAATTTTTATTCTGATCCTCTGGCAATAAGAAATTATGCTTTAACCTTGGATTATAACTTTAGTGATTATCACAGAGGAAAAAGAACCGATGATCAATATATTCTCGAAGGAACTAAAGAATCTTTTGAGAAAATTATGAATAGAAAAATTACTAAATGGACAGAAACTCATGCAATGTGTGGGAGATTTCAACATTGCACATGCGAAGATTCTCTTGTATATCACGCAGATGAGCAAAAATGGGCAGCAGCTATTTACTTAACTCCAGATGCTCCTTACGAATGTGGTACTTCATTATTAGCACACAAAAAAACTGGAGTAAGGCATTGTAGTGATTCAAATATTTGGAACGTCTGGAAAGATGTTGCCCCCACTGGAAATTTTTGTGATGGAACCAAGTGGGAATCTATTGACGTTATTGCAAATGTTTTTAATAGATTGGTTATATGGGATGCACATTGCCCTCATACAGCATCAAAATATTTTGGATTTTCTAAAGAAGATTCTAGATTATTTCATATGTTCTTTTTCGATTAAGAAAATTAATCTATATAAATAAAACAGTAAGCCGAGTGGAGACACGAAGATGGCAAGAAAAAAACTCTTTCATAGTATGGGAGGGTAGGTGAATGGCTATTCAAATAGGTGGAATAACAGTTATTACCAACCAAAGAGAACTTGGTACTGGGTTAACTTCCATTTACGATAGAACAATTACCGTAGGTGTAAATACAACACTTCAAAATCGTGATTGTTGCGTAGTAACTGGTGATGGAGTCACCGTTACTCTACCAGCATCACCGGTTGCAGGAAATGAAGTTCTTATTATTGTTGGTGGAAATTTCACAAATACGGTCGTTGGTAGAAACAGTCAATATATTATGGGTCTTGCCGAGAACATGACACTCGATACAGCATATGCTGCAATGAATTTTGTACACTCAGGGATTACAACAGTAGGATGGAGAGTAGCCTAATATGTCACTTTTAAGTCAATTTTTCCCAAATTCTAATAATTCCTCTATTGGAGGAAATTTTGGTACTACACTTTCTGCTGATCTTGGCACTTTTCCTATAGATATTCTATTAGTTGGAGGTGGCGGTGGTGGAGGTATAGTACCTTCTACCAAAAATGCAGGTTGTCCTGGATTCTGTGACCCAAATTCTGCGATTGGCGGTGGTGGTGGTGGTGGTCGAGTTATTCAAATGCTTGGCGCAGTTATTTCAACCGGAGTTGCATATCCCATTACTGTTGGCGCAGGTGGTGCAGCTGGAGAAAATGGTGGCACTACTTGTTTTGGAACTTTCTTAATTGCAGGAGGTGGCGGAGGAGCAGGAACTCCTGGAAGATTTGGAAGAGGTAAATATGAAAATTACGAAATAAGCGAGTTTGCTGGATCTTGGGGAGCAGATACTACTTTTGCTTGCCCGCAGTTAGGTAGAATTTATTCTCCAAATCCTATTTATCCATACTATACTTGTAATAGTACAGATACGTATGTTAATTCGGGTAGAAGAAACATTCCATGTCTAAATTATTCTGACACTACCAATCCACTTACTTATTACGATAAAGTTTCTGGTGGTTTTGGGCACTGCATACAATTTGAGGGTGAATCTGGAGCTTCAAGTCCTCTCTCTCCATATAATAGTCCACAATTATATGATTGTGGTTCTTTTAGTTATGGTGCGGGGTCTAGCATATGTGGTCCTTGTTATCTAAATCAAGGCTGTTATCTTCAACCTTGGTATGGAGGTGAAGCATCTACATGTGAAACATTTTTCAATGCAATTTTCAAAAAAATATGTCATCCCGCAACCTGCTGTAATTCATTTTTTGGTTTTGGTGGACAGTCTGGATATGGAGTAGGATACTATCCTTGTACTAGTTTCCCTCAAGCAAAAGGTGCATTTGGTTGCAACTGTATGCAAGCTTGGTCTACTGGTCATGCGTGTTCTTGTGGTATATTTAATTTGGTTTGTTTCTATTCTGAAGGATTAATGAATGCATGTTTCCCCAACATGGCATTCCATACTCCTTCTTGCCCATCATTTGCTTCTTGCACTCCTCTTGGTGGGTTATATCCAAACTGTGCCATCTGCGAGTTTTGTGGTAATACTAATATAGAAAGATATAATGCAAAAGGTGCAAGAGCTCAATTCTGCCCTGTTTCAAATACATGCATTCGCACTGCAATGCTATTAACTGATTGTTATAGCGTAGTAGATCATGGACCTGGATTATTTAATGGACCTAGATGTATGGGATATTTGAACTTTACAAGTATGTGCCCCCCATTAAATAATTTATATCCTTCTTGGTATGAAGTTAGTAATAATCCTTGTTTTAACATAGTGAATTTAAACAATCTCAATTGCAGTGTAAGTGGAATTAGAGCATGTGTTACTCCTTCATATTATTCAGTAATTGCGCCTTGCAGTGGTCCATGTATAGTTAGAGGAAGACTTTTTACCCCTAGTTTATTATCAGTTGGTATAGCGACCAACGGCAACTGCTCCTGTGCCGACGCTGCAACTAGTTGTCCATTTATACCTTTACTTTGTGCTCCAGTTGCTCCTGTTGTTGATGCTGCTTGTTGGACTGCTGCTGAAAATGGAACTGCCGGATGGGGCGGCGGCGGTGGAGGAGGAATTAATGTTGGTGGAATAGGAACATCAATCGTATTTAGATATCAATATAATTCCACCGTTCCATGTGGGGTAGTTAGAACTGATCCCCTTGGTTGTATTGATTTTGGAGATGATTACTTCTCAACTAACGTTGCTCTTTACCCATCCTGCCCTACTGTATGTTACATGAGATGTATTGGACCATCTCCAACACCGGTAGCTACTGGAGGAAGTGGAGGAAGTGGAGCAGTTTATATTGTCTATCCAACAAATTATCCTGCAGCAACAGTTACAGGAAATACTGCAGTCCCTTCACCTCCTGCATATAGAGTATATTATTGGCAAGGTAATGGTACTATTACATTTAACAAATAATTAAGGAGGAAAATTCAATGGCTCATTTTGCACTCTTAGGAGAAAACAATAGAGTTATAAATGTAGTTAAAGTTATTGATGAAGTACTTTTGGATGAAAATGGAAATGAAGATGAACAAAAAGGAATTGATTTTTTAAATTCCTGCAGTGGAAAAAATGAAAGATGGGTTAAAACTTCATATAACTCTAATTTTAGAAAAAGATTTGCACTAATTGGCGGAACTTATAATGAAGAGCATGATGTTTTTGTAAGACCTAAACCTCTTGGTTGTGAAACTTGGGTTTTAAATACAAATGATTATGAATGGGAAGCGCCCGTACCAAAACCATCAGAAAGACAGGGGTATGATTATATTTGGAACGACTCTATTGTAAATTGGGTAGAAATTAGAGTTCCTGATCCAAGACCAATAGAAGATCCAGATGAAGGTAATTATTGGCATCTTAATGAGTATTCTTGGGAACAATTACCAGTTCCATCTGCTCCATCAGAAACTCCTGAAGATGGATACGAATGGAAGTTTGATTTTATTGGGGGACTATGGGTTCAGGCAGAAATTCAGTAAATTAACCAACAATTACCTTTATAATATCTCTACTATATAATATTGATGATTTAATCATAGGGAGTGTATTGCATTGGCATTTCAAAGTATTTGGTATTATACAAATTTACCACAAAAAGTTATTGATTCAATTGAAGAAGATGTTGAGAGATATTTTGATCCATTATTAGATTCTTCCAGAATTGGTGGAGGATATAATAATGGATTAGACACTGATGTTAGAAATGCAAAAAATTCTTGGATACCCACGACTCATTGGGTATCCGGATTTTTGTGGCATTATGTCGAAAAAGCAAATAAAGAAAATTTCCTATACGATTTGACTGGAGTTGATGGGGAGCAGTTGCAATATACTGTTTATGGTCCAGGAGAACATTATAAGTGGCATAATGATATGGGACTTTCTGGATATATAAAACCTCAGTCTGGAGGAAATAATAGGTCTGATCCTAATACGATTGCGAATGATTTTGTCGCAACAAATTGTGAAAGTATTCGCAAATTGTCATTTTCTCTTCAATTGTCAGAGGCAGATTCTTATGAAGGGGGACAATTCCAATTACTAGATGAAACAGGTAGATCTTACATTGCACCAAGACATAGAGGAACTTTAATAATTTTTGATTCTAGATCAATGCATAGAGTTAGACCCGTAACGAATGGTGTTAGAAAATCTATTGTAGGTTGGTGTGTCGGTCCACGTTGGAAGTGAGGTGATATTATGTTTAATATTTTACAAAAAATGAATCATCAAAAAATGATGAGAAAAAATTTTGAAATGCAACAAATTCAAAATTTTATGAATATGAAAGCTCAAATGGACTTTCAAGAAAGAGTAAATGCATTGTCTTCAAAGACAAATAGTGAAGAATTTGATAAAAATGGATATTTGATAATTCGTAATTTATATGATCCTAAAGAACTTTACTGCGAAGTTCCTGCTGTTAGAGGAAGGTATCATTATTATGGTAAACTTGATAAATTTGAAGTTCATCCAATGGAAGAACAAGTACCTGGATCAGTCTCTAGATATTATTATCCCACATATAAAGAAGCTCATAGTAAAATTAGAATTAAGATTGAAGAAGCAATTGGTAAAAAACTCTTCAATACTTATTATTATGATAGATTTTATTTCCCCGGACAACCATTAAACAGGCATATGGATAGAGATGCTTGTGAAATCTCAGTGACTGTAAATGTAAGTACTAATTTGAAGAAATGTTGGCCAATTTGGATTAAGACTCCAGATACTTATAATGATGAATCAAAATCTCAAATACTAGAGGTTGGAAAAGATGCATCTGTGTGTTTAAATCCTGGGGATGGAATGATTTACAAAGGTTGTGAAAGGCCACATTGGAGACATCCAATGCCATCTAGATATTCCAATTTTGAGAGTAGAATTAGAAGATTCAAAAAATTAGAAGATGATAGTTATTATCATCAAATATTTTTCCATTATGTTTTAGCTGATGGAAATAGAGCTCATTATGCTGGAGATGTTCATTAATGATTATACCTAAAATTATTCATCAAACTGCACCTTCTGATCCAGAAAAATGGAATCCGATTTGGGATAAATGTTATGAATCTTGGAAAGAACAATTTGATCCAAGTGAATTTGAATATGTTATGTGGAATGATGAAGATATTGATAAGTTGGTTGAAGAAAAATACCCAGAATACTATGAAGATTATAAATCCTTTCCCTTACATATTCTTCAAGTTGATTTTGTGAGAAATTCTATTCTTCATCAATATGGAGGAATTTATGTTGATATGGATGTTTTTTGTTATCAAAATTTTTATAAAGATCTTATAGGAGAGGTAGTTTTATTAGAAGGACTAGCTAATGATGAGATAGCACAGAATGCATTAATGTGTTCTGTTGAGGGTGCAGATTTTTTTAGATTATGTATGGAAAAGTCTATCGAAAAGTTTAAGACTACTCCAGAACTATCGAAAAGGTTACGTTCATCTCCAAATGAAGAAATAAATTTAATTGTTTCTTCATATGTTAAAGAATTGACTGGACCTTATTTATTGAGTGAAGTTTATGATTCTTATGAAAATAAAGAATCAATTCAAATTCTTCCTAAGAAAGAGTATAATCCAGCTCTCAATGAATATCACTCTGGATTAAAAATCAAACATATGCTTACAGGTGATTGGGGAAAAGAAGGAAAAAATAATTATGATGATATGTTTATGACATACAAAGAATTTAAAAAATTTGGTTACTTTCAAGGAAAAGGAATCGATATAGACTTATACGACTTTAAATCATAGGAGATTATAGATGAATATTCTTGGAATTTATGGTGCTTTTGGGTGGAATTCTAGAGAGGACTGGTTACATGATTCTGGAGCAACTCTTTTTGTAAATGGAAATCATATCTGTTCAATATCTGAAGAGCGACTGAGTAAAATTAAGTATGATGGAGATTATCCACAAAAATCTATAGATTATTGCTTATCTTATGCAAATCTAAGTGAAGATGATATTGATTTGATTGTCGTGCCCTCAATGGCAAATATGACATTTTATAAGATGCATAAAGATGGAAAAATACAGTCGTTTCTTGAAGAAAAGTTCCCAAATGCTAAATTAGAATTTATTTCTCACCATGTAAGTCATGCATATTCCACTATTTTTAGTTGCGACTTTAATGAAGGTTCTTTCGTAACTTTAGATGGTGCTGGATCTATACTTATGGACAATAGAGGAAGAACCAAACTTGCAGAAGATTCATCTATTGGATATTTTAACAAAAAGAAAAATATTTTTAGATTCTTTTTATCTCCTGGTGGTGTTAATAATTTTGGACATTACTATCAAAGTTGGTCTCATCACATTTATTGTAAAAAAACAGAGAAAAAAATTGAATTTCATGATCCAAAATATCGTGAAACATTCCCAGGAAAAGTGATGGGTCTTTCTGCTTATGGTTCGAGAAAGAAAATAGAAGATTATGACCAAGAATATACATCAACTTGGGAAGGTCTTCCTGCAATCATCTTTAATTCTTTTCCAGAAGATGAGATTGGATTTTTCTTTAGTCAATACAAATATTTGAATGCAAATGATCAGGCAGCTCTTTTACAAAAAACTTTTGAAGAGGCTGGATTAGAATATTTTAAAACCTTAAAAGAAAGAGGATATCTTGAGAATAACCTTTGTCTTGCTGGTGGAGTTTTCTTAAATGTCCTTTTAAATACAGTTCTTAAAGAAAACAAAATTGTAAAAAATATTCATATTCCACCATTTACTAATGATTCTGGGTTGCATTTTGGTGCCGCATGTTATGGTGTTTATTCAAATAAACAACAAATCAATCTTCCAGAAAATATTGCACTTCTTGGAAAAGAATATAGTGATGAGCAGATATTAAAGTCTTTGAAAAGTAATAATAAAATTAATTATGAGAAATATGAAAATTTTGATGAACTATGTGATATTGTATCGGAATATTTAAATGAAAATAAAATCATTGGATGGTTCCAAGGTAGATCAGAAATGGGTCCAAGGGCATTAGGTTCTCGTTCAATACTGATGAATACAAAAAACAAAGACAATAAAGAAATTTTAAATGAAAGAGTAAAGCATAGAGAACATTGGAGACCTTTTGCTGGTGTTATTCTAGAAGAATTCCACAAAAAATATTTCAATGAAAATTTTTCAACACCATATATGCTTTATTCTCATACAGTGAAGGAAAATAAAATTAAGAGTCTGGCAGCAATTACTCATAAGGATAATACATGTAGAATTCAAACCACAAATGAAACTTTAGATCCCAAACTAACTAGTTTGTTAAGAAGTTATCATAAAGTTTCTGGAATTCCAGCACTTCTTAATACTTCTTTCAATGATAATGGGCAACCAATTTGCGAAACTCCATCGGATGCAATTAAGACTTTTTTGAACATTGATATTGACTATTTGGTGATTGGCGACTATATTGTAACTAGAAAGTAAAAAATCTAAGACTATTAAACTAAGAGAGGAAACTGTATGATTACACTTGGAATTTATGGATCTTTTGACTGGAGGGCAGATAGATCATTTAACGAATTTGGGGAACCAACCTGGTGCCATGATGCAGGAGCAACCTTATTTGTAAATGGAAAGCATATTTGCTCTATTTCTGAAGAAAGACTCACTCGCAAAAAGCATGATGGAAACTTTCCACAAAAATCTATAGATTATTGTTTGGCAGAAGCAAATATTTCTGAAAAGGATGTTACTTTAGTATGCATTCCTTCAATGTGTGTTACCATGTTCTATAAGAAATGGTATGAAGGAACTATTGAGAAGATTGTTAAGGATAAATTCCCAAATGCAGAAATTAAGTTAGTATCTCATCACTTAAGTCATGCTGCTGCGGCAGTATTTTCCTCTCCTTTCAATGAAGGATCATTTTTAACTCTTGATGGCGCCGGTTCTCTTACATTTTCATATAGATTAGATAAATCCTTAATGGCTGAGACAAATTCCATTGGATACTTTAATAAGAAAAAGGGTATATTTAGATTCTTTAATGGGATTAATGGATCTAATGATTTTGGTGGATTTTATCATTCACTGTCTCATCATATTTACTGTGAAAAAATTCAAAGAAATATTGATGGATATGATGAAAAATATCGTGAAACTTGGGATGGAAAAATTATGGGACTTTCAGCATATGGAAGTCATATGGAATTTAAAGATGAACATAAACTATATCAAACATCCAAAGAACTTGCATATGATGATGTGCCATATGTAACTTTTTCCACTGATCCATCATCTGCATTTAGATTTAAAAATGCAGATGAGAAAGCATATATTCTTCAAAAGAATTTTGAACTTGCTTTACTTGATTATGTGTCAGATCTTAAGAAAAATTCATATCTTGAAGATAATATTTGTTTGTCTGGCGGATCATTTTTAAATGTTCTTGGCAACAGCATTCTTAAACAAAGTGGTCTTTTCAAAGGAATTCATATTCCTTCATGTCCAAATGATGTTGGACTTCATTTTGGTGCTGCTTGTTTTGGTCAATTTAAAAACAATCAACCAGTCGAAATGCCTCAAAACATTGCACTCTTAGGTAAAGAGTATTCTGACGAAGAAATTGAAAGTGCTTTAAAAGAAGAAGAAATTATCTATGAAAAGTATAATAATTTTGATGATCTTTGTGAATATATTGCACTTCAACTGTCTTCAAATAAGATAGTTGGATGGTTCCAAAATAGATCTGAATTTGGACCAAGAGCATTGGGTTCTAGATCATTATTGATGCATCCAGGACCAAAAGAAAATAAGGATGTAATGAATCATAGAGTAAAGCATAGAGAATATTGGAGACCTTTTGCTGGTGTAATGCTTGAAGAATATTTGCAGGATTATTTTGTCGAGGATTTTAATTCCCCATATATGCTCTATTCATTGACCGTAAAAGATGATATAATTGAGAAGATTGGGGCGATTACTCATGAAGACAAAACTTGTAGAATTCAAACTGTAAACGAAGAATTAAGTCCACAAATAACAAGACTTCTTCACAAATTTAATGAAATCGAGGGTATTCCAGTTCTACTAAATACATCATTCAACGATAATGGTGAACCAATCGTAGAATCTCCAATTGACGCTATACGTTCATTCAAAAATATGGACATTGATTATCTTGCTATCGGTAATTTTATTGTAAGAAAATGAGAACTATTATTAACATCGACGGTGGAGTTGGCAGAGTGATATCTGCTATTCCAGCTCTCTTAAAATATGCAAAACTGCATGAGAATGAAGATTGGTATGTCATGATTCCTGGATGGGACATTATGACATGGGGATTTTCAGAACTTCAAGAAAGAACTTTTAATCCAGAATCTAAAGGAATTTTTGAAAATTACTATTGGAATGCTGACCGAGTTATTTCTCCCGAACCATATAAACTTCCTAAGTTTTACAGAAACGAAATAGGACTTAGGGAGGCATTTGATGTTTTAATTAATGAAACAGATGATCACTCTGATCTTCCTGAAATGCAATTAAAACTAACTCTTGATGAACTTATTGAAGCAAAACAAATTGTCAACAATATTCGTAGACAAAATAATAATAAAAAAGTTGTTGTAATTCAACCGTTTGGAAGTACTGCATTCCAAACTGAGGTTGGTATTTATGACAAATCAATGAGATCTATTAATCACTACATGACTAAAATGTTGGTAGATAAACTCTCAAAAGATTATGTCATTATCAATATGTCTTCTTCTAATTTTGGACATGAAAGTATTTTGAATCTTCAACCAGATCCTTCATTGAGATCATGGGCTGCTATTATCGGTGAAGCAGATTAT
>Ga0075473_10000304_pt1 | contig 20382 bp, 20 predicted proteins | sample DEB19_08_DNA_FD_76340 | JGI IMG/M metagenome (GOLD analysis project Ga0075473, IMG submission 76340) | Aqueous microbial communities from the Delaware River and Bay under freshwater to marine salinity gradient to study organic matter... | ecosystem: Environmental > Aquatic > Marine > Coastal ... | reverse complement strand
TTTTCTAGTATTAATTTTGTAAGGACTCAACAATCTCATCTAAATTAAAGATATTATTGTCAAACATTGGACATTCATGTGTTGTTCCATTGAAGTCGTAATCAAATAAATAACTATCTGGTAATTTAACTGTGTTTGGTAATGTAGCTACTATATTTTTATGTAAACCGTACCCAAACACCACAGGTGATGTACCAACCCAAAGAACCGTTGATTGTAGACCTAAAGCTGCCGCAGCGTGTTGTAGTGACGAGTCAATTAACAATCTTTTTTCTGAAGCTAATAACATTGAGAATAATTCCATATTTGATAACGGACCATGTACAACCTCAACATTTGGTAAAGAATTGTGTTCATGTCTACAAACTTGAATTATATGGTACTTTTCTGAAAATACCTCAACAATTTTTTGAGCCACTTCATATGGAATATCCCTAGTCCATGAATATGTATGTGGTTGTTCTTGTAACGGACCACCGTTTGTTTGAATAACCATTACCGGTCTTTCTCTTAACCATTTCCCGTGTGCTATTTGTAATTGTCTAATATTGAATTTTAAAGTTGGTTGTTCATTGTTGTATTTTAAATTATGTAATTTACACCAATTTAATAATAAATGTAATCTTTTATGTATGTGATCGTCAGTGAAGTATGGTTCGTGTTTAAATACCATAGTATCTTTATCCTTAATAAAATCATTATAAAAGTATGGGGTCATACCTAATCTATACACCCGATCAACAAAATCTAAGTTTAAAAATATTTCTGGGTACGCACAAACAATTATTAATTCTCTGTCTGGATGATTATTTTTAATACATTGAGCTACCGCTGTAGCTAGAACGTGTTTACCCAAACCGCCTTCAATGTGAAATAGACTATATTTTTTTTCCATACTAAATTATATAACTGTTTTATTCATTTGTAAATGACAAAGCTAATTCGATTTTTTCCCAAACCATATCTGGAGTTATTTGTAAATGACATTCGTTTTCCCTATTAGTTCTTAAAAATACCGGACAATGTGTTTTAATATTCATAAACATATTGAAACACCCATTACACACGTTTGGGTTTAACACACGAAAACAATCAAATTCATTTTGTTTTTTTGTGAAGTTAGATATCATAACTACAGGTACGTCATACGCCCAAGCTAACCAAGCTAGACCAGATGATAAACCAATAAAAATTCTAGATTCAAGTACGTGGGTTAGGGACATTTTAATGTCATCGAAACCGTTACAATTTGTCACACCTTGTAGGTTTAATGTATTTTCATATGATACATTTGTAACTTCATATCCAGATGAGGTCAATCTGTTGACAATTTCCTGCCACCCATTACTATAATCCCACCTAGCTATTTTCTTTAATGATTCCGGTGCTATTGAAATTTTATTAACTTTTTTGTTAATTTTATATGGTATAACCGGACATTTTCCGGGTTTAGTATCTTGTGGTAACCTCATGGTATCTTTGGTCGCGTACATCATACCATTTAAGGTATGTTTTAAATTACCCTTGTCATAACCAATATCTAACAATTTATCAACCTCAATATAAACTGGATTGTTAGCTTTTATAAATTCATATCTATTAGTATCTTTAGATTCAAATAAGTGTGGGAAAAAAGTTGATATGTAAATCTTTTTAGGTTTGTGATAATCGATAAACGGATCAATGAAAGATGAAAAACATATTGTGTCACCTAAACAAAATGAGTCAAAATGAAGTAATAACGTACGACCATTAAAATTTGTAATATCTGGATCTAACTGTATGTACTTTAATAATTCCTCTTCTTCGTAATGTCGTTTAACCATTTTTAAGTTTTAAAATTTTAGAATAATAATCAAACCAATATCTTTCTTGCCATAATGTACCTTCCTCAAGTGAGACTAACGGTTTATTTTGCCAAGGTTTTTTAGCTATAAAATGTAATATTTTAATATATTTTGGTAGTCCTGTGTTTATAAAAATTTGTTTAGAGTATGTTTTTAAATAATTGTACTCAATTGGTATAACATTAATTACGTCACTAAAATATAAATTAATGATATCCTGATCAAAGTGTTCAGTAATACCATATATTAATGTCAAATCAATTAAATCATTTGTTATTTTTTCTGATAAATATTTTTTACCAATGACCATAACACCCGTATTATATTGGTCAATATATAATTCTTGAACACACCCAAACGAGTGATCATAGTCAATCAGATAATCAATATTACCAAGGACAACAATATCTGAATCCAAAAATATTATTTTATCAACGTCACTAATTGAAAATATCTCATACTTTGTGTAATCACCAAACCCAGTCTGGTCTGATTTTAACTCATCAATCTTACCGTATTTTGACTGGTCATAATTTTTTAATGAAATATTATTATGTATTTTCCTGGAGGTTGTCAAATCGTCCAAAGTTAAATCATTACTAATCACTATAAATGGTATGTCCTCATCAACAACCCTGGGATTATTTTCAACCAATGATTTTAACATTACCTCAAATCCAATTAGATAGTCTTTATTACACACTGATACAAACATAAATTAATAATAAACATTTTTAAAAAAATGTCATTATTAAAATAAAAAACCCCCATTTAAAGTGGGGGTCTTAATAATTATTTTTTTTTATTTTAGAATGGTGTTGAGTTATTAGCGTACCAGTCAGTACCATTACTAATAAACGTTGTTTTGGTATACAAAACCGTTGGTAAGTTTTGAGCTATACCAACCCCGTTTATTTTAGCTCCTCCAGTTCCAGCAACAAAAGCTGAGTTTGTGTTACCTGTTCGAATTAGAATAATTTCTTTACCGTTTTTAGCTGTTGGTAAATAAATAGTACCACCAGGTGCTGATGTATTATAAAACACCACATTATCTGTATCGGTAAGACTTGGATCTGATGTGGCATCTACATTTGACGTGTTATAACTTAACCCACTAGTTAGTGAAACATTTCCCACATAAATGGTATTTGGTGTACTGGCAGTAACCGAATCGGTTTTAATTAAAACTACGGAGTCGGCTGTAACTACATTATCATTTCCACCAATAATAACAGAAGTTAATCCACTTATTGTATTTCCGGTACCACCGGCAATAAATGAATCTGAAGTGTTAATTTCATTACTTCTACCAGAACCTACAGACGCGTAATCACCTTTCACTACGTTATTTCCACCAACACTGGTAAATCCTGAAATTTGTATTGGTGTTGGTCCATCTGGGTTTAATATTAAATCCCCAGTTTTACCAGAATAAGTTCCACCCGTTATACAACAATCAGCGTCGGTAAATCCAGTAATTACAACATCTTGATTATTGTCATACTTTAAATTAAGAGTACCACTAGTGTTATCGTATGTACCACTAGTAATATAAGTTGTTTTAGGAAATTCAAAAATTCTAACAAATCCGTCACCATCAACCCCAAGAGGGTCAATACCTGATAAAGGTACTGGTATAGCTGTATATGTTACAGATGTTGGGTCACTATTGTTAAATAAATTTAATTGATCAACATATACTGTATTATCCGAAAACCCACTAATGTTACTACCACCAAGAATTACAGAATTATTACCAACTAGGTGTGAATTGTTTGATAAAACATGTGAAGTGTCTCCAGATACAAAGTTACCGTATCCGACAGAAGATGATGTGGAACCTAAAACAGTGTTATATAATCCACCACCAACAGATGACCCAACACCGTCAACTGTATTGAATCTACCACCAAGTACTGATGAATATTCTAAAACAGTTTTATTGTCCATACCACCAGCGATCACTGAAGACCCACCCTCAATCATATTTAGTGAACCACCACCAATAAATGATGACTCCGATTTAATTTCATTTAAGTATCCACCACCAATAACTGACAAATCAGAAGATATTGAGTTATTTATACCGGTGTTTATTGATGAATTACTTGATGTGATTATATTACAAATACCGTTATTAATAACTGACTGTTCACCAGAAATTTTATTTCTAAACCCATTCCCAATTGAAGAAAGAGATCCACTAATAGTGTTTGACACACCATTTAAAATTGATCCGTTTTGTGAATTTACGGTATTACTTTGACCATTCAGAATTACTGATGATGATTTTGAGATAACATTTGAAGAACCTCCACCCACCAAACTATGGTCACCGGTAACAACATTACCAATACCATTTGTTACTGTTGAGTAGTTTGAATTTACTGTATTTGTTAAACCATTGGAAATTGATGAGTAGTTACCAAGTATATTGTTATTTAATCCACTACTTATTACACTGGTTGAACCTGTTATAATATTATTAGATCCCCCAATTATAACCGAGTAACTAGAAGTATTTCCAGATATTGTATTTGACTTACCGCCAGAAATTACCGTAAAATCGGATTGTGAAAAGTTATCATAACCACCAGCTACCGAGTCATTACCAACTAATGTATTACCATAACCACCCAATACGGTTGATCTAACACCGTTCGATGTATTTTTACCACCTCCAGATATTGTTGAGTAAAACCCAAGACTAATATTACCTAATCTGTCTCTTACTGTTGTGGTGCTTCCACCATTCTCATCTGTTACAATTATTTCTGTCATAATTTATTTTTTCTTTTTTTTATTATGGGTTACATGGATTTAATAATGAAGGATCATTAGTCAATCCTACTTGCCAGTATGTATCACCACTACAAACCACAGTTGGGTTAAAACTTTTACCACAAGCTGTTACAGTATGTGGAGTAGGGTCTATATAACATTTAGGTGTACCATCCCAAGCTTGAATATTTAATTGTGAAGCTATATTAGTTATTTTACAACCAAACATATATGGCCAAGAAGCTCCACCCACTGAAGCCGGTGTAAACCCAGCCATATCCCACTGACCACTAGGGTTGAACCCAATATATGGTGGGTAGTTAGCTATTGATATTGTGTTTGTGTTATACCAAGTGGTGTTAGGACTTAATATTGGTTGTTTATTTGGACTACCGGCTTGTATTAGACCGATTACTTTCCACGTTCCACCAAATTGAGCGAACATAGCCGAACCAGAATCACCTTTAAACCCTGGAAAAGCACATAGTTCACCGGTTGGTGAATATCTAACAAAACTCATTAAGTCTTGGTAAATTATTGGTGTTTGTAATCCCTGCATTGATTGTGTGTATTCATAAATGACACTTAACAAGTGTATCTTCAATGAACAAACACCTTCTTTACCACCAGAAGTTCTACCAGCACTTATAATTGAATCAGACGGTGTTAATGAGTTTATTTCTAAGTTAGTAGCAAATGGTTGTGGAGATGTTATGGAAGACAGACCTAATTGTCTCCAAGAGGCGTTTGGTCCAGAAGTACTTATAGTCTGATTACCCTGTGCGTCAAATTGATCAATACTTACAATTGCGGCATCCGAAACATTTATACCATCAACAGGAAAAACACTACTAAAAACTGGTACATATCTAAGTACAACACCAAATTTTCTATCAAAGTTAGAACCAACAAAAGGGTCTGACAACCCGGGTTGATAAGCGTTTATCGCGGAACCAACACCACTTGGGTAAGTTACGTTTGAAATACCCCCGTTCAATTGACGGTCACCAGTATAGAAAGGATCATTAATTACAACATGGTTATTGGTTAAACCAACATAACAACCTGTTTCACCATCCACAGCTATTAAACCTAACGTTCCAGAACCAGCGATGTTTGAAGGTCCTAATGAAATACCACCTTGTAGTGGTCTTAAGTAATTTCTATTTGGTGGGGGTGTAGTTGTCCAGTTCCAACAAGTAGGACTCAAATCCGGATTTGGTCCAGCACAATAAAAAGCGTATGGTTCTGTTTCAGCAAAAGCTACAACATCTGTTGGATAAGTAACCCCATCAACTGTGATCTCTTTTGGAAATACTTCACCATTAGATAAAGAACTCAAGGGTTTCTTTTCTTTAACAATTAACGTAAATGATTTTTCATTTGTTAATTGGCCATCTTTAATTTTAAATCCGAACCCAACACCAACTTTATCAATGTTTGATTTATATATAGACTTTAATTTTTCCTTAATTGAGTCTGTAACCATTGTTATTGTTATTTTTTTAGTTTATATTATCCAACTCTTTGTGTTGAGAACCTAACATAATCATCAGGTGCTACAGTTGTGTAGTTTAATCCTGTGGTATTAAGTACTCTAACACATAATTGGTCACCAGCGTTTAGTAAAACACCCCATTGTCCACCGTTAATGTCAGCGTATTTTTGGATGTTTGACGTGTAGAATGTACTTGAAGCGTAAACCTCACCAGTAACAACATCAACAATACCAGCGTAAATCATACCCTCAGCTAATGAATACCACCCATTAACCGCGTCTGGTCCAGTTAAATGGACATAAAAACTCATATTCCATCTACCACTTTGTGGACATGTCCAAATACCAGTAGCGTTATCATATGACCCAATGTAATCATTATATTGTAATGTTGGTGTTTGTGTTACCGCAACCAACGAGTTTGATAAATCATTACCTAAACCAGAAGATACACTATTTACTGGATCTGGTGAACCTTGTGATAAGAAAGCGTCAACCACAAAGTTAACACCTGGGTTAGTTGATGGTACAACAAATCCGTTAGCGTCAACCGCTAATCCGTATATTGGTGAAGTATTTGGGAAACTTCTAATGTTAAGTTTTGGTACATAAACTGAGTCATCCACAGTTACGTTAACGTTAGATCCACCAAGTGCGACACTTCGGTTAGCACTAACAGTTGAACTTGTAGCTATTATGAATGAATCATTACCTGTAATTTTATTTAATGAACTACCTAGGATTGCCGATCTTTGTCCTGTTATGGTATTACCGAATCCCCCACCGATTGTTGATGAACAAGCTGTTGATGTTATTGTGTTTCCACTACCCCCACCAATTGAGGATGTTTGACCGAATGTTGTATTACAAACCCCACCACCGATTACTGGTGAAGCAGCGTTAGCTCTGTTAAAAGAACCACCACCAATTATTGAATTTATTTGTAAAGCTGTGTTATTTGATCCACCACCAATTACTGTGTTAGCACCACTAGTGAAGTTACACTGACCACCAAGAATTGTTGAGTAACTGAATATACCAAAAGGGTCGATAGTGTTTCTTGTACCACCACCAATAACGTTTATATTCCCCTTTCCGTCAACACTTGGTAGTATTGTGTTATTATCTCCACCACCGATAACACTACTAATTGATTGTGTTAAGTTACAGATACCACCAAGAATTACTGAGTTAATAGCAAAAGCTCTGTTAAGTTGACCACCGCCTATTGTTACATTTGACTCTCTTACGGAGTTGCTTGAACCCCCGGCAATAGTGTTGTCAACACCACTAATAATATTGTTACAGATACCACCACCAATGAAACCTTCAATACCACTGATATTGTTACAAGCTCCACCACCAATGGTTGACCTTTCACTATTCACATTTATTATGTTTCTCCAACCCCCAACAATTGTACTACAAGGTGCAGCTCCATAAGTTTTTGTTGTTGATATTCGGTTACACGCTCCACCACCGATAGTTGACCAAGTTGGTCCAGCGGTATTTTTACAACCACCACCTACGATAGTTTCAGTTAATTGTGACGTATTTAATTGACCACCAGCTACGGTACTACAGCTTCCGTTCGTTAGGTTGGAATTCGAATCTCTTAATGTTGACCCAGGTCCTAAACCTTGAATTATAATTGCCATTATTAATTTTTTTTTAAGTTGTTTATTTACTTTTCTATAAATAGTTAATATCTTGGGAAAATTTTTACCTAACTATTTTTTTTTATATAATTGTTGTGGTGGTTGTTGTATAATTGTCAATGGTATATGTTAAATCATTAGTTTCACAATATTTTGTATCACAATTAGGACAATCTGGATCAAACATCTCAAATTTATTCTTCAATAAATTAAAATTATGTTTTACTTCCGACGAGTTTAATGGTTCAACATACATTCTAAATTGAGTTATCCCACCTTCAAAGTAACCACCAAAATTTTGTTCTAATAAAATGTTAGTTTTTAATTTTGAAAATGTTGTACCACTTAATATATTATTTGGAAAACACTCAGGGTCTTGAATGTAGTTGGAGGTTAGTCCCGTACAAGAAGAGAATGTTAAGTTCTCATGTAATCCCTGTGTACCCCCACCCCAAGAAATATTAAAAGGGACACCAACTTGTTTTTCTTTATCTGTATGTAAAGCTCTTGGAATTACCTCCTCAAAATCCTCAATAGTAAAAAATCTTTTACCGTTTACATAGATTTTTAATCTACCCATTCTATATTTTACATCATCTAACCATTTTTTATTTAAGTTAACAAGTTCTACAGTTTGTGGTGTTTTAGTACCATTAGTTATCGGTGGGGATATTAATTTAACAGTGTCATTAGCTAATGAATCCAAATATTTAACCTCACTAATGTCACCAAGACCACCAAAATATTTTAGATCACAGAAATCTAAAAATGTGTACCGACTCCACACGACATCAACTTGTAACCACTTCTCAATATCTAAAAACCCCACATTACGTTTTTCACAATAATCATAAACCCCATTTGGTGAACAATAATTAACAACCGTATATCCTGTCGTGAATGTTAAACCCGTAACAGTTGTTCCGGTTGTTTCACAGGTTCCCGTTAATTTTAAAACCCTAACACAAATTTTTGGATTTTTAGGGTCCCCCGAAAATCTAACAGACATAGCGTTTGATAATGAATCCCATAATGGATCCTTTTCACATGTGTCCTCAATTGATTTAATACCCTCATTTGTTGTGCAGTCCGTACAATCAGTACACGTTTTACATGTCGTACAACTTGGTGTACAAACCGGTATTGGGTATTCACAATTAGGGGTTGGGCTAGGTGTAGGTGTTGGTGTTGGTGTTGGATATTTTGTGGTAAAACATTTGTGTGTTTTACATTCCCACCCACAAGTTTCACACGGGTCTTCACCACAACTACAACCACAGGTTAATCTTTTTTCTTTATCCCCTCCACAAAGATCACATCCATAATTTAAATGTGGATCATGTTTACCATCTTTAGATCTTGGGGGATAAACAAATATACATCTACTATTTGTAATATTTTCTAAAACATATTCCGGGGTGTACCCACTCTGAGGTAATGTTGTTGTGGTTGTAATTACCTCATCAACCGAACAACAAGCACAAGTTTGTAGACAATCAGCTAATGGTGTCGTTACACGAGTATATCCGGTTAAACATCTCGGTGACCCATCAGCGTAATGATAGAATTTGTTTTCAGCTCTGGTACCAAAATAAAAAAATGTATTTTTATTGTCCGGATATAAAATATTTAATGTTGTCTCTCCAGGTGATACTGGGTACTCATCACAAAATCTAGGTCTTAACAACATCTCCACTGACCAACCCTTACTCATACGTTCCGGTAATATATCATAATCATACCCAAAGAGTTTGTAGAACCCTTGATAAAACCCACCATATAATTCGTGATAATATCCATAGTTTGGGTGATTTTTACTAACTATTTCATATAGTGTATTTTGTGGTCTACCTGAAAAAATGTTATACTGACTTGTATGTCCGGTAACCTGAAACATTTTCATTCTTCGATCGTAATACAACCTATTAAATTTAAATGGATCTACATATAACCCATTTGTGTAATTTAAACTAATACCCGTCATTATGTCAACCAATCCATTATCAATACCTGTTAAACCTATATCACAAAGTGTTGATGATGAATAATTACAAAAATTATTATTATCCGGATTATAAAAATTTTGTGAAACAAATATATTGTTATAATCATAGTTCTTCCAAGTCAGATTTGGTTGTGTTGTTGTTAAAAAATTATTTGTGTCAAAATATATAGGTAATTTATTTCCATATGTTTCAGCTATTAAGTAAGGTGAAAATAAAACCTCCTCATCGTAATCACGTTCATCAGATGCCAATGACATATCCATACTGTCGGATATAAGATTTATCTTATATTTCTGATAAACATATTGATTAATATTCTGTTGAGCCATACTTTTTAATAATAAATACAATAAATGAAAGTATTTATATTTAAAAACTAAATTGAATTACGTTTAATCAATGAGTGAGAATAATAAAAATAGTGAGGTTAATCAAAAATCTATCACTGGGTATTTTAAAAAATACCTTGATGGTGCTAAAAATGAGGTGTCTGAAACTAGGGTATTAGGTAAGATATTATCTAAAGCTATTGTTGATTACAAAAAAGAAGGTAAATTTAATTTGAGTGATGAGGATAAAGAATTCATTAAGGACCAATCGACGGACATATTGAAAATTTTACCATTAATTATTTTTCAGATTTTACCGGGGTCTTCATTAGCTACACCATTCATTATTGAATTAAGTAAAAAACTTGGAATTAAATTAAATAGTAAGGTTCCCGAAAAGTATAAAGACAAACCAAAAAAAACTGACGGTGAGATAGATGAGGTGATTGGACCAGACGGAACCTTTAGTAGTTCTAGTTACCCAATTTTAAATCAATTATTACACCCAAGAAAAACTATGGACCAAACGGTTAGAATGGCTAGAACAAACCAATGGCCATATATGAGAAAATATTATGGTGAATCCGAGGTGGATGAACCAAATAAACTATTAGATGAGGACGATAAATCAGAAGCTTTTGGTTTTTTGGAAACCAAAGACGCTTCAACCTGGAATCAAGCTAATAGAATTTTAAAAAAGATGGGTATTGAAGATCCAGAGGAAAGATATCATCGATTAAAAGTTTTAGGTTTTGATCGAAATTTAGATAAAGAATTGAAACAGGAAAAAAAACGTGGTCGATGTAAAAAATGTTTCACCAAAAGAAAGTTAACCGAATTGGAAAAAAATAAAATGGTAAAACTTATTGATGAGGTAATCCTAAACAAAAAAAATAAATCTGACGATGTTGTGGGTAAAAACGAAGACAACACAATATCCAGAATATTAAAAAGAAACATAGACTCAATAAAAAAAATAGCTGAAAAAGAAGGTATAAGTGTTAATAAACTAATTCAATATTTTAAAAAAAGTGAATAAAGATTTATACGGAAAAGTTATCGAGTTACCAAAAGAAATAACTGAGTACCTACAAAAATGTTTTGACATGTTCCCAGATTCAAATTCCTCAACAGAAGGTCACATGAGGAACAAAGAACTTAGGGATAGTGGAACGGTGACATATCAACAACTTGGTAGAATAAAAAATTGGTTTGACAATTATACTGGTGACGGTAAAGACGCTCCATACATTTTAAATGGTGCTGACTATATGAGGTCTTGGGTTGATAATACATTGGGTACCATGAGAAACGATGATGATCAATACAAACAAATTAGACAAGACTATGTACCTGATGATGTTAATCAAGGACTAATTGATGATCTTGGTTGGTTAGGTGATATGGTTAGACCATCAAAAGAACATAATAATTTAACTGACGAGTTACAAATAACCGAGTCTCTTAGGAGAATAAACGAAATAATGAGAAAAATAATTTAATATGGCTACAACAGAACATTTAGATTTTAGTCAACCAAATAATGAGTTGTCACAAATCGCAGAACAACAAAGACAAAAATTAATACCTAAAAACGATTATAAAAACGTTAATCCATATTCCGCTACAAACAAAGACGCAATTAGTGATGGTGATGAGTATGGAAAAGGTACCGGATCTTTTTTAGATACCACAAATGGTGGATCTTCAGTTGATAATATTGAAAGAATCAATGAGATTAAAATTAATGAATATCAAAAAAACAAACCGTATACAACACCAACAGCGTAATGAAACTTTACAATACTCTAAATAACCTTATTCTTGAGGTAGCTTCTATTGATTCCGTAGTTAAAGCTATTCGGGAACGAAAAAGAGTTATCATCTATTATGAGGGTGATGAACCTGGTGGTCGTGGACTTAGGATTGTAGAACCGGTATGTTTTGGTTATAGTAAATCTGACAACCCGGTACTTAGAGCTTGGGACATTGAAGGTTCGTCACATAGAGCTTACTTGGGTGAGAAACCCTTACCTAGTTGGAGGATGTTTAGATTAGATAAAATAATCACACTAAAACCAACAACTGAGACATTTAACGAGCCAAGACCGGACTATAACCCTCTTGGTGATAAAAGTATGATTAGAGTAATAATAAACGCTAAGTTTGACAACGTTCAACCGGAAGAACCACAACCACAACAACCACCACAACAACCGGAAGAACCTGGAGAACCAGAACAAAATGTAATATAATATGAATTCAGAACAAGAATTACTACAAAAATTAATGATTTCCAAAAAAATAATGGAAAAACATAACACAATTAATCGAGGAAGTGTTAGTGAAAGTAGATTATCATCACCACAGGTTGAAGATTTTCAAGGGGTTAATGGTAAATATAACATACCAGAAGAATTAATGATGGAAAGTAGACCACAAACACGTAACAGTGAGATTCCATCAAATGATAGAATTTTAAAATCCAATTTACCTGATGAAATTAAACAATTAATGATTGAACACCCAATCCAACAACCAAGTATGGGTACATCGACTGAGTCAGTATTATCTGATGAGTTGGTAGAAAAAGCCTCAAGATTAATGAATACAAAAGCTAACGGTGAATTAATGTCCGAAGTTAGAAAACCATCACCTAGTGTTTCACCAGATTTAAAATCTGTAATTCGTGAAGTTATTGAAGATGTTCTTAGAGAAAATGGTTTAATAACCGAATCTGAAACTAAAAGTAATGAAACCTTTAAATTTAGGGTTGGGAAACACATATTTGAAGGTAAACTAACCAGAATTAAAAAAATACAGCAGTAATTTAAAAATAAATTGTATATTTGTAACCTCAACCAAATGGTTGGGGTTTTTTGTTTTTAACCATTGATATTTTGGTTTTTTCTTGGTATACTTTTACAAGAACAAAAAATATTATGGAAAAAATAAATGTATTAGTATTACCATCAGATCAATCTGGTGTTGGAAAATTTAGAAGTGTTGACCCACATGTTAAACTACAAAATATGTATCCTAACGATTTTCATGTAGATATAGATTATAATCCAAGAATTAACGATGATAATTATTGGAAGAAATATCAAATTGTACATTTTCACAGGAATATAGGACAAGATTACGACAGTTGTGTTAATATAATTGAAAATTTAAAATCTCTAGGTATTATAGTTATAGCTGATATTGATGATTATTGGTTACCGACACCAGAACATCCGATTCATCAGTTAATATTACAAAATAAAGTTCACGAAAAAATTAAAAATAATTTAAAATCTTCGTCTTATGTAATAACCACAACTGAAATTTTTGCTGATGAAATCAAAAAAATTAATAAAAACGTAGTGGTTTTCCCTAACGCTATTGATCCTAAAGATCCACAATTTACGGAGGTTACACAACCTTCAGACAAAATTAGAGTTGGGTGGTTAGGTGGATCATCACATTTACACGATTTAAAATTACTTGACGGAATGGTACCAAAATTATCATCAGTACATGACAAAGTACAATTTTTTGTTTGTGGGTTTGATACTAGGGGTCAAGTAACTGAAATTAACAAACAGACGGGTCAAAAAACACAAAGAGCAATAAGACCTGAAGAGACAGTATGGGTTAAATATGAACAAATTTTTACAGATAATTATAAAATAATTTCACCAAAATATCATGAATATTTAAATACATTTACTGAAAATGATTACCCGGGTGTTGAAAAAGAGAACTATGTTAGGGTTTGGACTAGACCTGTAAATACTTACGCTAGAAATTATTCTAAATTTGACATATCTTTAGCACCAATTAAGAATCACATATTCAATAGAATGAAATCACAATTAAAAGTGATTGAAGCTGGTTTTTATAAAAAAGCTATCATAGCTTCAAATGTTGGTCCATACACAATTGATTTAAAACACGCTTTAAAAAATGGTGAGTTTACCGATGGTAACGCTCTATTAGTTGATGAACATAGAAATCACGGTGATTGGTCTAAATATATTAAGAAACTAGTTAACAATCCTAATATGATAACTGATTTAGGTGAAAGATTATATGAAACTGTTAAAGACCGTTACGATTTAAATAACGTAACAAAAGAAAGAGCTGAATTTTACAAATCCTTAATTAAATAATAATGATAACTACACCAATTACAAAAATTTTATTTCTTGACATTGAAACTGTTGGGATAACTAGAGATTATGATTCTTGTTTAGAGTTAAATCCAAGATTAGCTGGTCAATTTGACAAATACTTTGATTGGTTTTTAAAAAGATTTCCAGAAGATTCAATAAAAGGTGAAAACGAAACCCAACGTAAAAATATTGTTTTTTCAACCAGAACAGCTTTGGTACCTGAATTTGCTAAAATTGTTTGTGTGTCCATGGCTTTTGTTACAGATAAAGGTGAGATAAAACAACAAACGTTTTCAAATGACGATGAAAAACAGTTATTACTTGATGTTCAAAAATTATTAGATCGATGTGGTAAACTTGATTTTTATCTTTGTGGACATAACCTTAAAAATTTTGATATACCAATGATGGCTAAAAGAATGATAATTAATGGTTTAAATCCACCATCCATATTACCATCATTTGATACAAAACCATGGGAGGTCAAAGCACTTGATACTCGTGAAATTTGGCAGTACGGTGCTTATACAGCTATCGGATCCCTAGATCTAATGTGTACCTCCTTAGATATCCCAACACCAAAGGGTGGTGAGGTAACCGGTGATAAAGTACATGAATGTTACTGGGAAAAAAATATGTTAAAAGAGATTTCAGAATATTGTGAAAGAGATGTTGTCGTATTGGTAGACACAATTAAAAAATTAAAAGAATTAAAATAAATGGAAAATAATAGTTTAGACGATCTAAAAAAAGAAATTGATGAGTTACAAAAACTATTTAGTGATGAAATAGAAAATTTGGTAGTTAACGATGTTATTGACCGGCACGGTTTTGATATAAAGGAACTTGAAGATGAGATGTTAAAATCAAATAACAAGTTATTATTACACTATAGTGTATCTTCAGATGAATCCACTGATCCAGTTTATGTTTATCCAACTGACTCTGGTTTTGATCTATATTCAACTGAAAATATGTATATAGAACCATTTAGTAGAGTATTGGTACCTACTGGTTTACATTTTGACATTCCAGACGGATACGAAATACAAATCAGATCAAAAAGTGGTTTAGCTCTTAAACAAGGATTAATGGTATTAAACTCACCCGGAACTGTTGATCAAGGATATACTGGTGAAATTAAAGTGATCATCTTTAATACAACACAAGATATAGTCGATATTAAAAAAGGTCAAAAAATAGCTCAGGGAGTTTTATCCCCAGTTGTTTGTGGTAAATGGATTACATTAAAAAAAGTTAAAAACATAGAAGATAAAGAGAGATCTGATAAAGGTTTTGGTAGTACTGGTATATGATAACTATTATTTATTCCACACATAGAGATAAAGACTATAATGATAAATTTAGACAACATTTGTTACATACTGTTGGTCTAGATGATGTACAAATATTAGAGTATATCAATCATAATCAATTTTCATTATCACAAGTTTACAACAGTGGTATTACGGAATCAATATATAATATTGTATGTTGTATTCATAATGATATAAAACTTGAGACCGGGTGGGGTAAAAATTTACTAAACGATTTCAATAATAACCAAGATTATGGTATTATTGGTAAAGCTGGATCATGTTATTTTCCGGAATCAGGTGTTTACTGGGAAAGACTATCACAAACAATGGTGGGTCAAGTATATCATCACCCAGAAGATGGTAAAAAATTTTTAAGTAGATACTCACCAAAATTTGATTTTTTAATACCTGTGGTAACTATTGACGGATTATTCATTTCATTTGATAAAACAAAAATTAAACATGGGTTTGACGAAACTCTAGGTGTATTTCATTTTTACGATCACGGTTTTTGTGTACCAAATTATATTGATGGTGTTAAGTTGGGGGTCACGTCTTCGTTTGAAATAACACATAAATCTTTAGGTAAACCAAATCAAGAATTTTTTGATTCTAGGGTTAAGTTTGTTGAAAAATGGGGTGATAGATTACCACTAGATTTAAAACCAATAAGTATACACACCCCAGAAATAAAGAGAAAAAAATTTAATAAGTTTGGTAAAGTAGCTATAATTATACCAACAAAGGGTAATCTTAATTTATTATTTGATTGTATAACTTCGTATATTGATAATTGTGATACTGAAATTTTTGATATTTTTATAGCTGACACAGGATCAACGGATAGTGAAAAAAGTGATATAAAAAATTTCATATCTAACCACAATAACATAAAATTAATTGAATTTGATTACTACAATTTCGCTAAAATAAATAATGAGGTCGTTAAAGATTATATCGATAATACATATGAATTTTTACTATTTTCAAACAATGATATAAAAATATTGAACGATGTCATAAGTGGAATGTTAAACATCTTTAGTACTCAAGTTAGAACTGGGTCAGTTGGGTGTAGATTACATTTTGAGGATAACACGGTTCAACACGATGGAATATTTATTGGGTTAAATAGAAGTAATGGATCGATTGGTGTCAGTCATTTAAATTTAAATAATTATTATAACTATCACAATCGAACAACTGAAGTTATCGGTAGTACTGGTGGTCTATTAATGATTCGTAAAAATTTATTTGAGAAAATTGGATATTTTAATGAAAACTATATATCCTGTTTTGAAGATGTACATTTAAACATCGATTTATTTTCTTCTGGTCTTAAAAACTATTTGTGTGGTGAGTGTGTTGCTTATCACTACGAATCAAAAACTAGAAATGAGGATCCGGAGAATATATCAAAATTAAAAATTGATTATTTAAATAATTTATTACCTCACATTAAAAATAATTGGGAAAAAATAAAAACAAAAATTATATTAATATGATCTATAGTATTTGTGTACACACCAGAGATTTTGAATATATTTATGAGTTTATCCAGCACCATTTAGATTTAGGATTTGATCGTATCGTAATTTACGATAATTTCTCAAAAATACCGGTAACATATGATGATGAACGAGTTATTGTTATAAACTGGGATACACCTTTAATTAATTTGAACACATATAATGATTATATCCATAATTATTGTAACGTTGATGGTTGGACCGCTTTCATTGATGAGGATGAGTTTATAAATACAAATGGTGTAAATATTAAAAATGTAATGGTTGAATTTAAAGATTTTGATTCTTTAGCTATTAACTGGAGATTGTTTGGTGATGTTATCGATGATGACAACACCAGTACATCAATACGCGGTAAATATTTGTATCATTTTGAAAATACAGATGTTCTTGGTGATGGTAATTCACACATTAAAACAATTTGTAAAAATAATAGTTTATTAAAATTTGGTACCATGCCACATTATCCGTTTCTTAAACCTGGTAAAGTGAATAAAAATGTTAAAGGTGAGGTAGTCCCTCACGCGTTTAGTAAACCAGATCATACAAAAATATGGGTTGATCATTACCATTTACGTGGTTTGGATGATTACCTATTAAGAAAATGGACAGGTCTTGAAAATAACGCTCATTTATTACTGACAAAAAGGACTGAACAAAATGTTTTGGATACCTACTATTACCACAGAAATTTAGCAACACAAAAAATAAAATAATGGCAAATGGAATTTATAAAATAACTGAGGATTTTGAAAAGTCCTTATCTGATTACACCGGAGCTAAATATGTTGTCACCGTTGATAATCAAAGTAACGCTTTATTTTTAGCGTTAATGTATGAAAAAGTTTCCGGAATGGAGATTGAAATACCATCCAGAACTTATCCGTCGGTACCTTGTGAGATTATACACGCCGGTGCTAAGGTTAAATTTAAATCGGTTAAAGGTAAAACATTAAAAGGTGCTTACCAATTATCACCAACAAAAGTTTGGGATTCAGCTTTACGATTTACAAATAACATGTATATACCGAACACTCACATGTGTATTTCATTCACTGGTCCATATAAACACTTTAAACTATCTAAAGGTGGTGCAATCTTAACTGACGATTATGACGCCTATCTTTGGTTTAAAAGAGCAAGATATAGTGGTCGTAGGGAATGTTCGTATCATGATGACCATTTTGATATGTTAGGGTGGAACTTTTACATGATGCCAGAATTAGCGGCTAGAGGTTTATTACTAATGAATCAATTTTACAACTTAGACGGAACCCCAAAACAAAACGAAGACCTGGAATTACCGTACCCAGACTTATCTAAATTTAAAATATATACACAATGAATATGAAATATAATATAATGGTTAATTATGGACAATCTTTGGTCGGATACCAAAATTTAATAAAAATTAAAAATTTATTAGAATCAATTTCACATCTTGATGGTGATGTTTGTGAAGTTGGGGTTTACCGTGGTGGAACAGCTAAGATTATTAGTGAAAATGTAAAAAACTGTGAAGTGTTTTTATTTGATACATTTGATGGTATGCCGTATTACGATTCAGATAATGACAAAACATGGACCGTTGGTACATTTAATGAAACGGATTATGATATGGTATCAAAACTATTTGAATCGAATCCGGATGTAAAAATATATAAAGGTATATTCCCGTCTGAAACATCACACCACATTGATGGCAAAATGTTTAAATTTGTACACTTAGATGTCGATAATTACCAACCATATAAAGAATGTTTAGAATTTTTTTATGACAAAATGGTACCTGGTGGTATAATATTATTTGACGATTATGATCACGATTGTTGTCCCGGTTCAAATAAAGCTATTGATGAATTTTTTAGTGACAAACCTGAAAATATACAAAAAAATATTAGTGTCTATATTGTGAAACTATGATTAATGTATTAGTATTCCCATGTGGTTCAGAAATAGCTCTGGAGGTTCACCGATCTTTATCAACACAGAAAGACATAAATTTAATTGGTGTCAGTAGTGTTGATGATCACGGTATGTTTGTATTTGACAACTACATTGGTGGATCCCCCCATATTGGTGATGACAATTTTATTAAGTTTTTCCAGGATCTAGTCAGTGAATACAATATTGATTTTATATACCCATGTATGGACATTATAATTAATGAGTTTATAAATAATGAAGATAAATTTAATTGTAAAATAATCTCCTCCCCCAAAGAAACCGTTAATATTTGTACGTCAAAGTTAAAAACATATAATGAACTTGGGGAAATTGTTTTAGTACCTAAAATTCTTAACAAAGAAGAAATCAAAAATTATCCAGTTTTTTCTAAACCAGAAATCGGAGCTAGTAGTAGGGGTACGGTAAAAATAAATAATGAAAAAGATCTAGAGTATTGGTCAAGTATATATCCCAAAAATCTATTACTTGAGTACCTACCAGGTGATGAATATACCATAGATTGTTTTACAAATAAACAAGGTGAATTATTATTTATAGGACCTAGAAAAAGAAGTAGGATCTCAAATGGAATTAGTGTTAATACGACAATGGTTACTGACCAAGAGTTGATTGATATGGCTCATAAATTAAATAATCGACTAACTTTTAACGGTAGTTGGTTTTTCCAGGTCAAAAAAAATAAAGATGGTGAATTTTGTTTAATGGAGATCGCTTCTAGATTTGGTGGATCATCAGTAATACATAGATTATTAGGTGTTAATTTTTCATACCTAAATATCCTCAATGAGTTACATGACAATGTTGAAATTAACATTAATACTTTTAATATAGAAATTGATCGATCATTAGACATTAAAACTAAAATTGATTTAAAATATGACACGCTATATATTGATTTTGATGATACAATTATTATAAATGACAAGATAAATTTAGAAGCTATACAATTAATTTATAAGTGTATCAACGAAGGAAAACAAGTTATTCTAATAACAAAACATAAATATTATATTTACGACACATTAAATAAGTATAATATAAGTGACACTTTATTTGATAGTATTATAACGTTATCAATGTCACAAGAGAAATCAGATTTTATACATTTAAAAAACTCAATATTTGTTGATGACTCTTTTTCCGAAAGAAAAAAGGTTAATGAAAAAATAAACATCCCCACATTTTCCGTGGAGAATATAAAACTATTATTATGACAGTTAGTGAAATTGACAAAAAACATTACGTAAAAATACGTGAAAACATTAAAAATTTTATAAAAAATTTATC
>Ga0075473_10000289_pt1 | contig 20876 bp, 12 predicted proteins | sample DEB19_08_DNA_FD_76340 | JGI IMG/M metagenome (GOLD analysis project Ga0075473, IMG submission 76340) | Aqueous microbial communities from the Delaware River and Bay under freshwater to marine salinity gradient to study organic matter... | ecosystem: Environmental > Aquatic > Marine > Coastal ... | reverse complement strand
ACAGAAATTGATCTGTTAATACCCAAAGTTAGTCAGTTAGTAAAAACCTACTGCCGCAGAAATTTTACTGACTACTATGACGAAGCAAAAACAGAATACTTTGATGGTGGTTTTGATAAATTAATCTTAAAAGAAACACCAGTAACTAATGTACTGCAAGTTAGCAAAAGCAGCAACTATGGTAAAACGTATGCAACTACACTTGTAGAATATACAGACTGGATTCAAGATGGTGATACCGTTCGCGCATTAACAAACGGCGGCTGGTTTCAAGAACATCCACGCGGATATAAAGTTAGTTATTTTGCTGGCTATGAATTTGTACCAGAAGATCTCAAACTAGCAGTACTTGATTTAGTAGAATACTATTCGAAGAATAATAGTGCAGTACATGTAAATCGTGATGTAACTCCTAATGTAACACAAATACAGTATGTAGCTACTACAAACTTTCCAGCACATATTAAACGCGTACTAGATCAATATATAGCGGATTATGCGTAATGTCTAGTAAAGTCACAGAGTATCAAATAAGTGGAGCATTAGGCAAACTTACTACTGAAGCTGAACGTAAGAAGCTATCTAAAGATACCCTACATTTTGTACCTATAAATATTGAAGCATTAAATCTAGCACTAGGTGATAAACTGGTATTTACAGAGAATGATGCTGATGACCTAGATGCGGTATTAGCAGAAATTAATGAAAAGTATAAATTTGCTAGTAAAAAAGATAGAGATAAAGCCATTGCGGCTGCAAAAAAGAATTTTGGTGTTCGTGGTGAAGGTTTAATAGATATTGCTGATTTACGAAATAGATTATGTAATTTTATAGTTAGCAAACATGAGTATAAGATTGTACAAAAAGGTGGGCAGTTTTATTCACAAGCAGGACAATTATTACAGGGCTCAGATTTAGTTGCTGCTGTTCCAGCAGTTGTATACGAAAATAGCGTTGCGCCAACTAATATTATAGGTGCACTATATAAAAGTTACGATACTACTAGGCAGAACTTATTTCAAAACTTTTTAAACACAGAAATTAAAAAATTCCTAAATAAAGATATTTATCAAGGAAGCAACTTTAGTGAAGGTTTTGACGTAGGACATATTTTAGGTAATAGTAAACTAGCAACGACTCCTCTTGCAGAGAAATTAAAGCGAGTAATAGAATATATAGACTCCGTTTTAGAATATAGTAGTTTAGCTGAGCAAACAAAATTACAAGAATTAAAAAAAGGTACTCAACAAACATTGAGTATTTTACGTGCACAAAGTGGCTATGGACCCAAAATCGAGGCAACCCTTACACAAGATACTAGAAGCGCACTTTTAAAAGCAGAAGCAATTATAGTAGTTGTACAAGAGCGCAGAGAAAACCAAGAAACATATGGGCGTCTTATAGAAGGTGACTTAGGCAGACAAATTCTTGAGTTAATAGCTAAATTAGGTTTTTCAAAATCAATTGTAGAAACCATTGAAGTACGTGTACATGAAGCACTAAAGCATGGTAAGGTAAAAAATAAAGGTAAGCTAGGTAAAAAGGTTATTGGAGCAAAACAAGCCAAAAAACCCGCAGCTAGTGTTACAACTTCTACTGGTGGTAAACGAACAAAAACACCAGCAAAAGCACTACCTAAACCAACTGGCATTATTCCTAGTAGCGTTACACAGTTGCGACAATTGCTAGATGCTAGCTTAGTGCAACAAGTAAAACAAAACATGGGTAGTGGTAATCGCCGTGATGTACTAAACTTGCGTAGTGGCCGATTTGCAGAAAGTGTTGAAGCTACTAATATAAGTCAAAGTAAACAAGGAGCAATAACAGTATTTTACCGTTATATGAAAAATCCTTATGCCACCTTTAGTCAGGGTGGACGCCAGCAGTATCCACGTAGTAGAGACCCTAAACTGTTAATTTCACGATCAATACGTGAACTAGCAGCACAGCAAATGATTACTAAACTAAGAGCGGTGGCACAATGAGCAAGAGAGTTAGCATAGTTAAAGCACTTGCCGAAGTGTTCAAAACCATAGACGGTACTAGTCCATATACCACAAATTTAACAAATAACAGCTACCCCAAACTAAAGTTCTGGGACGAAGTAAATGATTTTCCAGCTGTATATGTACACCCTACCAGTGAAACTCGTGATTATTTACCTGGTGGATTTGCCTGGGGTTTATTAAGTGTATGTGTTAAAGCATATGTAAAAAGTGAGGAAGAATCACAAGAACAACTCGAAGCCCTATTAAGCGATCTAGAAACTTGTGTAGACTTAAATAGAACCTTAGTATATGACGCAACAAATCAATATGGCACAACTGAAATAGAAATACAGTCGATTACTACAGACGAAGGATTATTGGCTCCCTATGCAGTTGGCGAAATTATCTTACAAGTTCGTTATCAGATCATGTAAGCAACCGTGCTAAATTTGCTAATCACAGATAAATATCTCGTAAAAGCAACAAGCACCTAACAAAAGGAAGTGAGATATGAGTTTTAATTTAATTCGTAACGCGCGTATGTTCTTTACAACTAATGTGGATGTAAACACAGGTGTTGTAAAGACAACAGGATTTACAGCCGCAAATACTAAAGAAATACAAGTACTTGATGGGCTAAGTTTTAGCCAGGCTACTGGTAGCGAAACTGTAACTATTAATGAAGCCGGTGATGCTCCTATTCGTGGTCAGCGTAGTTTCAATACTAGCCTAGAACCAGTAGAACTAAGTTTTAGTACTTATATTCGCCCAGCTTTCGTAGAGGGTAGTACTAGCCTTGCAGCATTTGATAATGACGATTTAGTAGACGCTGAAGAAGATGTGCTTTGGAACGCATTTGCTGCTGGTTATATTAATGGTGTAGATGAGAATATTGCCAGCGCATCTAATGCTAGAGCAAATGCTACACCTGGTACAAATCCAGTAAGTGCTACTGGTACCGCAGGTTTTAAAGCCGCTTGGTATCAAGTAAAAGGAGCTACTGGTGCTGCACCTTATAGCGTTGTAGAATTTACTAATAGCGGCAAAAATCAAATGGTTAAGTTTGGCGTTATTATTACAGTAGATGCTAGCAGCTATATTATAGATAATTGCGTGTTAGACCAAGCAAGTATTGACTTTGGCCTAGATGCAATTGCTACTATTGCTTGGACAGCTCGCGGTAGTACACTACGTAGTGTAGCAATTACTGCAGACAAAGCTAGCCCAGTAGCCTTTAGCGGAGCATACTTTAGCGCTAGTGGTAATGTAGCAAAAGCTAAGGTAACTACAGCACCTTTCTTAGCTAATAAACTAAGTCAAATTACTATTACTAGTAACATTAGTGGTACCGCTGGTACAACATATGACTTAGCATTAACAGGTGGAAATATTACTTTTAGTAATAATGTTACCTATTTAACACCTGCTAACTTAGCTACTGTTAATAAACCATTTACATACTTTACTGGTACGCGAGCAGTTAGTGGTAGTGTAAATTGCTACTTACGTACAGGTGGTACTAATCGTAGTGCTCAACTACTTGCTGATATGTTAACAGGTAGTGCTACAGACGTAGAACCAGATTTTCAAATTGAGCTAAATATTGGTGGAAATAGTAGTGCAGCTACTCGTGTTAATCTATTGCTACCAGCTTGTGTACTTACAATCCCAGCTATTAATACTGAGCAGGTTGTTAGTTCAACAATTAACTTTACTGCTCAAGGTTATAGTGGCAGTGACTTCGCAATTGATCAAAACAACGAAGCCAAAATCACCTACTACTCAGCTAATACCACAGTATAATTAACTAGGGGGCATTAGCCCCCACAACAAACTTATAGGATTTTAATTTTATGTCAGCACAGTTGTCCCTAAAAAGCATGCTAGTTCCTAGCAAGGAAATTAACGTAGAATATCCAGGTATGCCTGGGTTTGAAGTTAAAGTATGTTTTTTAAGTCGTGAAACCCTACAAACAATTCGCAAAAAAGCCACAAAAACTACCTTTAAAAATCGTCAGCCTGTTGAAGAGCTAAACGATGACCTGTTCTTAGAACTATATGTTAAAGGATCAATTAAAGGTTGGACTGGGCTTAAAATGCGTTATCTTGAACAACTTGCGCCTGTTGATGTTAGTGATCAAGATCCAGAAGCAGAATTAGAGTACAGTGAAGAAAATGCACTATACTTAATGAAAAGCTCTGTAAATTTTGACAGCTTTATTAGCGAGCAAGTAACTGATCTGGGAAACTTCACCAAGAACAAATAGCTGATATAAGCAATCAATTGGAAAATTATTTTCAAAATAGTGATGTTGGCATGACCAAGGATCAGTATTTTGAAATGTGTGAAATGTTAAACAGTGAGCCAGTTGATAGCGAGATACCTGTAGAGTTTGATGACCTACTAGATATAGTTCAACAAGCACTAGAACTGTACAGCTATCTACCAGATCGCTGGGAAGGCATGAGTGCCACATTTATGGGCAAAGACTATAGCATAGTATTTAGCCTATTCGATACTTATGAAATTACTGAAAAAACTGAACAAAGAATAATGTTAAAAATAATGTCTACTACAGATAGAATTCGCAGTGACATTATAACCAAAAAACATAAAGCACAAGAAAAAAAGCCTTCTAGTTGATATTAGAAGGCTTTTTTATTGCTCAAAAAATGTTAGATTGATATTTTTTTGTACCTGTGGTATAATTAACATAAAACTTACAAAGGTACAAGGCAAAAAATGCTGGTGTACAGTTAGGAGAAGAGATGGCACTTCCAGATATTACGCAGCGATTAAAACTACAGGCTGAAGGCGTAAAAGAAACCGAAACAAGTAGTGCAAATATACATAAGAATCTTGCTGGTGCTGCCAAAGCAGCAGATGCTTTAGCTCGTGCACAATCTGATAGCAGAAGAAAAGCCGCTGCACAATCACCTCGCGAAAATTTAGAGTATAATCAAATGCGTGGTACTGCTGGTGTAACAGGTGCAGCCGCTAGAGACTTTGCAGATCAGTCTCGTGGACTTGGTCCACTAATTAGACTATACGCTGCATTTGCTGCTAACGTATTTGCACTTAGTGCCGCTTTTGGTGTACTTAGAAATGCTGCTGACACTAGCAATCTTATTGAGGGACTCAATACACTAGGTGCGGTTAGTGGAAAAGCACTTGGTACAGTTGCTAAACAACTAACACAAGCCAGTGATGGTGCTATTAGCCTACGCGATGCTATGAGCAGCGTAGCTATGACTAGCAGTGCTGGCATGACCAGTCAGAATATTCTTAGATTAGGAGCAGTAGCAAAAAGTGCTAGTTTAGCGCTTGGTGTAAACATGCCAGATGCACTAAACAGACTTAGTCGCGGTATTGTTAAACTAGAGCCAGAATTATTAGACGAACTGGGTATTTTTACCAAAATTGAGCCAGCTACGCAGGCTTATGCGCTACAGTTAGGTAAAGCTGTTAGTCAGCTAACGGATTTTGAGCGTCGTCAAGCATTTGCCAATGCTGTGCTTAAAGAGGGCGAAGAAAAATTTGCAGCACTAGCAGATGCCAAAGCAAACCCATATGATAAGTTGTTGGCTAGCCTACAAAACGTAGCCTTTAGCGGACTAGAATTATTAAATACAGTTCTTAAGCCAATAGTAGAAGTATTAGCCAGTAGCCCAACAGCACTAGCTCTTGGGCTTGCAGCCGTTATTGCTGCAATTCTTAAACGAGCTATTCCAGCCGTTGCTGATCTACGTGCTGCTTTTGGTAAAAAATTACAAGATAGTATTGATGAAACTCAGACAAAAATTGAGGGATTAAAAAATAGTTACAAACAATTAGCAGAGTATTCCGTCAAACAAGCTTCTGAAGCTGCCGATGCCAGAGTTGACAAAGTAGTAGCTGCTGAAAAGAAAATATTAGATTTTTATAAGCAAAATGCAAAAGTTGGGCCGCAAGGAGCACTGCTAACTGCTTCACCACAGTTTCAAACTATTATTAAAGAAAATCCACTAGAGTTAGATCAGCAAGCACTAACAAAGCTAAAAGCAGCTCATGCAGACTACCTACGTCAAGTTAGTAGTGGCAATCAAAAGCTAACCTCTGAAACAAAAGAAAGAATTAAACTAGAGGCTGAATTTATAAAAGTTTTAGAAGAACAATTAGCTGGTGAACAAAGTTTTAGTACTTTACGTACTAAAGCTCTACAGCAAGCTGAAGAAGCTGCAAAAAATAGCCGACTAGGTATAAGCCTTGAAAAAGATATACAAGCACTTAAACTTAAAGGTAGAAAAGACGAAATAGTTCAGATGGCAGTATCTAGAGCCAATACTCTTGGAGTAGGTATAGCCTGGAAACTATTAAAAATAGATATAGACAATGCTAGCACTTCAATAGAAAAATTTGCCGCTAGAACTGCCTTAATACAAGGAGCCATAGGTATTGTAGGCGGTAAGCTATTATCTACACTAAATGGAGTAGGTAGTGCGCTTACAGCAATATCTATAGGAGCAGCAGTATTTGCTGTATTTGAAAGCTTATTTAGTAAAAACGAAAAACAAATGCAAGCCTTTAAAGCTAGCATTGATGCAGCAAATGAATCTACGCTTAACACAAAAAGAACATTAGCTGAATTAGATCGTGCTGGATTAGGTAAAAGTTTAACTGATACTGCAATTTCATTAAGTAATGCTTTTGCGGAAATTAGTAGTAGTGCGCAAAAACTAGTTGTAGATGCTAGGCTAGCCAAAGAAGCTAGCACTGGATTTTTTGATACCATCGTAGAAGGTTTTAAAGATTTTTTTGGTTATGGTATTGATGATCAAGTTGCCAAAGGGTTAAGCAAACAATTAATTAGCGCACTTGATATATTACGTAGAAGTAATATAGACGAAAAGTATCGCGAACAATTTAAACAACTATTGCAAGTTAAAGATTTAAGTGCAGGAACCGTTGAGAAAGCCTTATCAACATTAGGTGAAGATGTTAGAAATAGATTTACATCTCTACTAGAATCAGCTCGTAAAGAGCTGGATAAAACTAGAAGTGACTTAGAAAGTTTCAAGGACGCTAGTGATAAAGCAGTAAAAAGCTATCAAGAATTTTTGCAAAGTACAGCCAATACTAATCCCCTATTTAAATTAGGTGAAAGTATGGAAATACTAGCAGACGGTATGATAAGTGCTATGAATAGAGGTACTCTTGGAATACAAGCTGCTTTTGAAGAATTAAGCAAAGACCCCAAAAAAGCTGCGTTATTTGGCAAAGAGTTTATACAACAATTTGTTGCAGTCGAACAGGGTTTTAAAGATCAATCAAACGCATTAAGAATATATACTGGTATACAAAAGCAGTTACAACAAGAACTTGAGGAAACTAGGCAAAAAGAAAAAGAGCTGCGAGAAGAGCGAGAAAAAACTGGCAGAGTTATAAAAACCAGAGATGAAAGAATACTTGGAAGAAAAGCAGAAAGTTTAGAGAAAGATCTAGCTGCCAAAAAAGATGCAATTATACAACTGCCTACAGATCAAATTGAAAAGGGCAGAGAATTATTTGCTAAGGGATTAGATATAGCGTTCGCACGCGGAGCCGAGTATATTAGAGTAGCTCTAGGTCAAGCTGCTGAAAAAGCAGGTATTACTATTGCTAAAGCTAATTCAATGGTTCTTAGCGGAGAAAGGGCGGCTGAAGAAAGTACTAGAATTCGCCTACAAGAAATAGACATACAGATAAATGCAGTTAAAGTTAATTTAGATTTAATTCGTGAAAATGAATTATTGCAATCAGAATTAGCAGCACTTCGCGCTAGTGTAGACTATGCTAGAGTTTCAGCAGATCAAAATGCTACAGCAGAAGAAAAACGAGTTGCATATGAAAATAAAGTCGCCACAGGACTTGTAGCTTCGATATTAAGCGGACGCGTTACTCAAGCTGAGGCTGTTCAACAAGCCGGTGCTTACTCTAAATCGGACGAAATACTTAGTGTTCCTGGTGGCGTAGATCCCAAGATGATAACACGTCAAGTAAATGCTGCTGTTGGGGCAGTTCGTCGCAAAGAGGGAGAACAACAAGCCAGATTGATTGAGCTTGGTGGCGAAAAGCGAGCCGCAGGAATAGAAGGACAAATTCAAAAAGAACGCCAACGCTTAGAAGATAGAAATAAACTCCTGCGTATAGAAAATGAAACTAATCAAGTAATAGCTGCTCGCTCTGGATTACTTCAAGGTATAGCTGGATTAACTACACAACAAGTTATTGCAGCTGACGCGCAATCTGAACGTCAAGCAATGATTAATAGGCAAAGTATAGAATTAAGCACTATTGAATTAGCTAGAAATCAGGCTGACGCTAAATTTGATGAAACCAAGCAAGTAAAGTTTCAGCAAGAAGCCGCATACCAGCAAAAATTATATGATGCTACCAGAGATAAAAATGCAGAAGATTTAAAAAATCTCGATATACGTACAAAGCAGCGACAAACAGAACTAACAATCCAAGATATTCAAAAACGCGCAGAATTAGAAAAATCTGCTAGAGATACAATTATTGCCCAAGAAGAAACAAGATTAGAAATTCAACGTGCTCAGTTTACAAGTGCAGCTGAACTGTACGATCTTGATAAAAAGTTTATAATCAATAAAACTGCTGAGTTGGATATAGAACGAGCTAATTTTGATGCAATAAAACAGCGTGGAGAAATTGAAGCTAATTTAGGTACTAAACGATTAGAAACCGAAGCCAGAGTTAAGGCCCTTGGTTTAGAGGGAATAGCTTTAGCTGCAAAATTAACTGAAGAACAACAAAGAATTACTGATATAGCAAATAATCAGCTAGCGGCACTAGAAGCCGAAAGACAAAAAAGATTAGAAATATTAGAAATTCAAAGACAGCAAGCACTTAAACAAGCAGAGATTTCTTATAGAACAGAACAAGCGGCTAAATTAGCAGACGCACTAGGCGGAGCTTTTGGTAATGTTGGTACTAAATTAGGCTCTATAGTTACAACTATTATAGAGAGTAATATTAAACAACAACAAGGCCAAGAAGCCTTAAAGAAAATTCAGCAAGATATATTAAATGTTAATCAAAAAATTCAAGCTTCGCAAGGTAGTGAAGAAGAAATAGGTTTCATTAATGAAAAACAAGGTTTATTAGACGCTGAGGCAAAAAAGAAAAAACAAATAAATGATGACGAATTAGCTGGTAATGCAAAAGCACTTGGTTCAATGAAAACAATGTTTAAGCAGCATACTGCAGCTTATAAAACATTGGCAGCCCTAGAAAAAGCTTATCATATTATGCGCATGGTAAATATGGGCATAGAAATGGTAACGTCTGTCAAGAAAGCTGCCGTTGAAGTAAGTTCAAAGGCTACAAGTGAAGCAGCTCAAACCATGCTACAAATAAATGGTATGATGACACGTATGCCATTTATGATTGGTGAAATATATGGTAAAACTTTTGGCCAACTAGGTATATTTGGTCCACCAGTTGCAGCAGCACTAGTAGCATTAGCATTTGGCAGTATGGGTCGGGGCAAAGGTGGCGGAGGTTTTGTACCTAATGCCGAACAACGCCAAGAAACCCAGGGCACTGCCATGGGTTATAACGAAAAGGGTCAAAAAGTACAAGTACGTCGCGGCGTGTTTGGCGATACTGATGCTAAAAGCGAAGCTATAAGTCGTGGCATTGAAAAAATTAAAGAAACCAGTGTAGATGGGTTAAGTGTTAACAATCAAATGTTATCAGTGTTGCAATCTATTGATAATGGTATTAATAATACTGCAAAGTCTTTAGTTAGAGTAAGTGGTTTAGCGACTGGTAGCATGTTTAATACAGTTGAAGGTACACAAAGTGGTAGAGGGTTATTTGGTACAGGTATATTTGCTAGTAAAACTACTAAAGAAATCCAAGATTCTGGAATTGTTATACAAGGATCTTTTGCCGAACTAGCAAGTACCGCAAATAAAACAGCTTTAGAATTTTTTGAACAATTAAAAGTTACAAAGAAAAAATGGTATGGAAAAACAAAAACTAGTATAGAAAATAACTATAAAGAAGTTGACGACGACGTTTCCAGATATTTTACTCAAGTCTTTACTAGTGCTGGAAGATTGATTAAAGACGTTGCACAACGAACAGGTACAGCTACAATAGACGAAGTAAATTCTGTTCTAAATCAAGCAATGCCAGAAACTAAGATTAGTTTTAGAGGTAAAACTGGAGAAGAAATTAAAGCAGAAGTAGAGGCTGTATTAGGTAGTTTAATATCTGACGCATCTGCAGCAATATTTAGTGAGTTTGAACAATTTGCAGATTTTGGTGAAGATTTATTATTAACAGTAGTGCGAGTCACTGATACAAATGAAAAAATTGCTCAGCAAATATTAAATCTTGGTGGAACAATAGACCTACTAAATAAATTTGATATTACTGAATCACTTGCAGACGCAGCAGGCGGCTTTGACGAATTCTTAAAGCAAACTGAGTTCTTCCGTGATAATTTCTTAACTGAAGCAGAAAGATTAGCCCCAGTACAAAAAGCATTAGTAGAAGATTTAAAGAGACTAGGCTTAGAAAGCGTAGATACAAAAGAAGAATTTAAACAATTGGTTCAAAGTATAAAACCGGTCGATAAAGCTAGTATAGACTTATATACAACTTTATTGAAACTAGCACCAGCATTTCAGAAAGTATATGACGAAAGCTCGAATGCAGTAGCTAAATTATTAAAAGATTTAAACAATGAAATTCTAGAGTTAGAATCTACAAGTTCGCCTTTAGAAAAAGCAATAGCAGAAATAAGTACAAAAGCAAGTGAATATGTAGAAACACTTTATCAAGCTAAACAAGCAACTGCTGAAAATATAGCGGTAATTGCACGTTGGACTAAAGCAGCAACACTTAAGGAATTAAGAGCACAACTAAAAACTACTTTTGAAGATCGTAAACGAGAATTGGAAAGTAGTATATCAGCACTAGAGAAAATAAAAACTAGTTTAGTAGATTTTAAAACTCAACTGCTGCAAGGTAATCTATCACCACTGTCTGACTTAGACAAATTTAGTCAATTACGTACTGAATATGATAAGTTATTACAGGATGTAAGATCTAGTGATAGTGCTGTAGCAGAAAAAGCTGCAGAAAAATTTCCAGCATTATCGCAACAGCTACTAACAGCTGCTAGTACACTGTACGGTAGTGGCGAGCTATATCAAACGTTACACAAATCTATATTAGCTGATTTAGATACTACAACTGAAATCGTTAATACTAAATTAACAGATGCTCAGCGACAACTAGAATTGCTAACAGCCCAAGGCATAACACTAGGATTAATTGAAGCAAATACAAAAACAACTGCACAAAAATTTACAGAATTAGTTACTTTATATAATGCGGTAAATGCTGTAAATCCAACAACAGTTGGCCAAACCGCAGCTGCTTCTATACAAGCAGGTAATACTGCAACAAGTAGTTTAAGCAATGCATTTACTGAACAACTAAAAATTATTGCGCCTGATATAATAGTAACTCCATTAGAACTAACACCAGAAGCAAAAGCCGCAGCAGCCGCAAAAGCCGCAGCAGAAAAAGCCGCAGCAGAAAAAGCCGCAGCAGAAAAAGCCGCAGCAGAAGCAGCTGCTAAAAAAGCCGCTGAAGATGCAGCAAAAGCCGCAGCAGAAATTAAAGCAGCTATAGATGCTCAAACAGTAGTATTATCACAAGTATTAACTAATACAAGTGATAATGTCGTAGACGAAATAAAAACTACAAAATATGTAAATGTTGGTAGTTTTGGTAAAACACAGAATTTACTTGCACCTATGCAAGAGCGATAGAAGGATAGATAATGACAACATTATCAGAGTTAAAAGCCTGGTTAAAAACGCCTAAACATATTAGGCGAATACTTGTTGAAATTGATAATGTAACAGATTTGAGTGGTGCCAACGGCACCACTCTTTATTTATCAAACGGTGCCTATACTAGTTCAACATCAGATACACCAAGTAATAAAGCTTATATACCAATTATTGTTGGAGGAGTAAGCTTTACCCAAAGCTTATCACTAGATGGAACAGTAAATATAAGCTATGGTGATATTGAACTAGACAATACTACCGGAGCTCTTGACACAGCCTATTTAAATTTAATATTTGTTAATAAAAATATTACTATATACATAGGTGACCCTAATTGGTCAAAAAGTGATTTTAAGGTATTATTTCGTGGAACTACTGCAGAATTAGTAGCTAGAGACAGGACTACGTTTAATATTATTATAGCAGATAAATTAAAACAATTAGATACTACATTGTCGGAAGATACTGTACTACAGGAAACAAAAAACAATATATTAGATTTAAAACCTGTATGTTTTGGTGAATGTTTTAATGTCACTCCGTTAATAAATCAGCGAATTACTGATGATGCAACCACTGCTGGTATAGATGAGGCCGGAAAAACATATTATGTTGTACACAATGGGGCTATTGAAGATATAATTGAAGTACGAGACATGGGAGTGCCTATAACTGGTGTAGAAAAAGACTTGACGCGCGGTCGATTTAGGCTTACTCAAGCTAATTTTGGTCAAATTACTTGCAGCGTGCAAGGGGATAAAACTACTGGTACGTATACTAATAAAATTGGTGAAACAATAAAAAATATACTTAAAAATTATGGGCCTTCATCTACAAGACTAACCGACAGCGACTTGGATTTAACCAATTTTACTAATTTTGATGCTAACTTTACTGTTAGTGGTACTTATAAACGCCCTATTGGGTTTTACAGCAGCTCCCGAGAAAATTTATTGGATATATGCAATAGATTGGCGGGAAGTGTTAGAGCAAAATTAGCTATTAATATAGGCCCACTAACTAATGACAGTGATGTAGGTAAATTAAAGCTAATAAAATTAGATCAAGCAACTAGCGCAAGTATAGATATAGTTGCCAGTGATATAGAAGAATTTTCAATAAGTATTAGCGAAAGGCCTCCTGTTAGAGCAGCTACTAAAATTGCTTATTGTAAAAATTATACTGTTCAAACTAGTGGTTTAGCTTCTGGTTTACCTGTAAAAAATAGTGCTGATTTTGCTAGTGAATGGTATTATAGTACAACTAGTAATAATACTGTCAAAACAAATTATAAAACTACTAGTGAACCAGAACAGGAAGATACCTATCTAATCACGCAAACTGGGGCTAGTGAAGAATCTAGTTTGAGAAATGCTTTATGGTCTACGCCAAGAACAATTTATACCTTGGTAGCTTATCCACACATGTTTGATATACAGCTAGGGGATTTTGTAAGATTAACTAATCGTAGATTTGGTTTAAGTAATACTTTGGGAACAGTAGTCACAGTTTCCAGAGATTGGATAAGAGGTAGAATAGAACTAGGGGTACTTGTATAATGGCTACAATTATTAATGATAGAGATCTTACTTTACAAGCAACTACACCTAGGTTAGAAGAAATAGGTAGTAATAAAATAATACTCCTACCTAGTGCTACAAATTTTGTAAAAACTTCGGGCGGAATACAGCCTAGTTCAATAACTATTAAACCAGTACTAACTGGTATCCTTAATAATTTATCTAATTTAACATGGAGTGTATCACCAGCAGTAACTTATAGCGAAGCCGGCGACAAAACTATTACTATTAATTCTAGTAATGTCACAATTGGCACAGCTATAACTTTTACTGCTACATTAGTATTTTTGGGTATAACTTATAGTACAAGCATTACTCTTAATAGTTTACAAGAAACTATAGTTTCTACTCTAAGTAAAAGCAGTGTTAATGTACCTACTGCTAGTGACGGTACTGGAGGCGATTTTACCGCCGCTACTAGTACTATGACTATACTAATTGGAAATACAGATGATAGTAATAATTGGACATATAGTTGGACTGTTCCAGCTACTGTTACGGCCAGCGGTGCCTCAACAAGAACTATTAATGTTACGGCAATTAGTGTTAATACACCGGTTACACTAACATGTACAGCAACTAAAACTGGATATACTACACAAACTAAAGATTTTGTAGTAGTAAAAAGTTTAGCAGGAGCCACAGGAGCTAGTGCTCAACTATTTAAATTAGATACATCAGATTTTGCATTTATATTTGATAATAGTACTTCTACTACAGCTACTTTTCCAGCAAGTATTTCATTTACAGTAACAAAGCAAAATGTTACTGGTAACCCTACTTTTACAGCAACTGCATACGACTCATCTAATAATTCTTTAGGATCTTTAACAGGAACTCTAACAGGATCAGGAGATGTTAGATCTATATCAGCAGCTAATTTTAATAGTTTAGGTGCTACTACAACTAGGTATATAAAAGTTACCGCAACTTTAAATACTTTAAGTGATACTATAACTGTTGTTAGGGGCGATAATGGCGGAGATGCGATTACTCAAATAATGACTAATGAAAGTCATGTAGTAGCCGCTGATAGTACCGGAGCTGTAGCTAGCTTTACTGGTGCCTTAACATATGGAGCAATATTTAAGGGCACAGTTAATGAAACTATGAACTGGACTATTACCAAAGTTGATGAAGCTAATACTCCTAGTGGTACAAAAATTACTACTACGTTAACTACTCCAACTTTAATTAGTACAACAGGTACTATTGGTACTATAACTGGTACCGGTCCTTGGACAGCTACTATTACTGGCATGTCTACTACTACAGGTTTAACTGTTGGTGATACAATATCTGCCGTAGAAAATAGTACTGGTAAGTTGTATGGTGGAAGTCCTACAAGTGTAGTAGTAGCTACAATACCAAATTCAACTTCAATTACATATACTGTTACTGGTGGTACAACACCTGTGGCGGGACCAATTGGAGGAGTAGCTAAAGGTAATAATAATTATACTTTAACACCTACAGCATTAGTTACTGATTCAGCTATTACAACTGTTACTGCTACAAAAGGCAGTCTTACTAGTACCAAAACTTATTCGCTAAGTAAAAGTAAGGCCGGAACCGCCGGTACTAATGGTGTAAACACCGCTACTGTAGCACTTTACAATAAAAATACCAGCAGCAGTTCAGCTCCTGCAGCATTTAGTGGAACATTTACTTATACGTTTAGCACAGCAACATTAAGTGGTGGTACATTAAATAGTTGGACTACTACAGCTCCTAGTATTACCAATGGCGAATATCTATGGGTTAGATATGCTGTAGCTAGTAGTAATACAACTACTGATACAATAGCAGATACTGAATTTTCTACAGCTGTAGTATCTGCTGTTGGAGGTACTAATGGTGCTCAAGGTGCTGCAGGTATAAATACTGCAACTATAGCACTCTACAATAAAAATACTAGTAGCAGTTCAGCTCCTGCAGCATTTAGTGGTACATTTACTTATACGTTTAGCACAGCAGCATTAACTGGTGGTACACTAAATAGTTGGACTACTACGGCTCCTAGTATTACTAACGGTGAATATTTATGGGTTAGGTATGCTGTAGCTAGTAGTAATACAAGTACTGATACAATAGCAGCTACTGAATTTTCTACAGCTGTAGTATCTGCTGTTGGAGGTATTAATGGTGCGCAGGGTGCTACAGGCGCACAAGGTGCACAAGGTGCACAAGGTGCACAAGGTGCTGCAGGTACAGGTACTAATGGTACAGAAGGTATACGTAGTATAACAGCTTATAGAAAACGAAATCAATCAGACTCAGCATTAACTACAGCACCTAGTAATACTACTGGAGCAACTGCTCCTACAGACTACACTCTAACTGCTCCAAGTGCTACAGTTGGCGAAGTAGTTTGGTATACATTTGGTAGATATAACCCCAATGCTACAGCTGTTGATAGTATACCCGCTAATACTACGGTATGGAGCGTACCAATTGCTGCTAGTGTGTTTCAAGATATACGCAGTGATAACTGGACTGGTGGTACTCCTACGGGTGGAACATTTACTAGTACTACAGGATACTATTTAAACAGAACTGAAGGAAGTTTGTACGCTACTAATGCATATTTACGCGGTCAATTAGTAACAGGCGTAAGCGGTGCTCAGCGCATTGAAATAAATTTATCTAATAGTAATAGATTAAAAGCTCTTAGTAGCAGCAATAGCGAATTAGTATCTATAGGCGGAACCGGAAATAATACAGAACCAACTATAGTTGTAAATGCTAGACCAATTACTGATGGTATTTTTACTTATGGCGTAGGTCAAACAGTTTTTCTTACTAACTACGATAGCTCAACTGTACCAACTGGAGCAACATTTGGCACTGCTATAAGAGCACAGCAAAGTGATTTTAGTTCTGTAACCGAACTATGCAGCTATTATAAAAGTGGTACAGCCGCAGCTGAATCCTTAGCAGTTTATGGCAGTCAAATAAATTATACTACAGAAACACCTACCGTAGTACATGCAGGTACTGGAGTACTAGGCTATTGGTCAGCAGCTGGCTGGTGCGTAGGCGGATTATTTGAAGCAGCTTATACAGGAAGCAACGGTAATGTTGCTGAAGTTAGATTAGCAGATCCTAATAATGGCTATGCTATCCACCTAGTTACTGGCACGTTTAGATGGGGTAGTGTAAATATTAGTGCACCACCTAATAATACTACAACATATTTACGTGCTGATGGTACTTGGAGTAGTGTTTCCGGTTTACCTAGTGGTGGCACTGCTACACAAGTATTAATTGGTAATGGTACCTGGACGGATAGTCCACAACTTGTAAATCCTGCTGCAAGCGGCGGCTATTATGGTATTAGTGGCGGCGTCAGTAAAAAAATCCTAGATTATGATAATAGTGCTATGGCGGCCATAGTTGGCAGAGAAATAACTAATGGTGGCTTTGTAGTAACTAGTAATGCTATTAGACCATTACAATTACGTGGTACAGCTGTAACTGATCTAGGAACTACTAGTGGTGGTGATTATACTTTTAGAAACTTTGGTTGGGGTGGATATAATATTAGTCCTCCGCCTGGTAATACAACTACCTTTTTAAGAGCAGATGGCACATGGGGAGCAGCTTCTGGTCCAGCAGGTGCTCAAGGTGCTCAAGGTCCTGCAGGTGCTCAAGGCCCTCAAGGTCCAGCAGGTGCTACAGGTGCTACGGGTGCTACAGGTCCTGCAGGTGCTACAGGTGCTACAGGTGCTCAAGGTCCTCAAGGTCCTGCAGGTGCTCAAGGTGCTCAAGGTGCTACAGGTGCTCAAGGTCCAGCAGGTGCTCAAGGTCCAGCAGGTGCTCAAGGTGCTCAAGGTGCTACAGGCAGTGGAACTAACACAGTACAGTTACAGTCAAGTACTACTAGCAGTTATTTTACTTATCCACAAAGTGCTAAAAATAGTATTGCTGGTAGTGACGGCACTAATATTGTATTTTATCATGCTACTACAAATGGTCGTGCATATACGGATTGGCGAGGAGTTTATTGGAATCAAGGCGCCAGTAGCTGGACAGCTTACAGTTCCGATGCTAGACTCAAAAATGTATTAGGTGTAATACCTATTAGTGATAGTTTTAGTGCTATTAAAACACTAGGACCTCCTATACTTTATGACTGGAAAAGTGATCCATATGACGAACCTACCTGGGGATATACAGCACAACAAGTAGGTGCTGCTATACCTGGTGGTATGATTGAAGCACCTATCTTACCTAATGACCCTAAACTTACAGAATATGACTTTAAAATACAAACTTACGATACAGGTAAATTAACAGCGTTACATAATAAAGCAGTGTATGATCTTGTGCTAGCTGTAGAACAATTACAACAAAAAGTCGCAGCATTGGAAGCAAGATTAAATAATTAAAAATTTTACATAACAAAATTACTATGACTGGGCGACCAGTTTCACTAAACCAGTTTGGAAACTACACATCGAGTCGACAAAAAACTTAACAAGTACTATTCCGTACCCTGCTCAACAAAGCTTGGGCAGGGTATTTTTTCTAGTTGACAACCTTTTGCTCTTATGTTATAATATACAAGAATAAAAATTTAACCAAAGTAAAAATACTTGGTTAAATTCATCAGCCGAGGAATAATATGGCAAATGTTAGAATTATACACGATGATGCGGCTGAACGTACTACTAATATTACTGCTTCATCATCTGCTAGTGGATACGACCCATTAGGTTTAAAAAGTAATACAAAAAGTTTAGCTCATCGGACTAGTACTACTAGTGTTACCTACACACTAACTTGGGCCAGTGACGAGACTATAAACGGAATTATATTACCAGCTACTAATTTAAGTAGTGCAAGTACTATTAGTGTAGTAGCTAAAAATAGTGGTGGAAGCGCTGTATATACTCACAATGCTGGAACAGCAGTTAGCGCGTGCACAAATACTACTTTAGACGGTTATTCTGGTGTTAAAAACGTAAATAGTTTTCCTTATGGCGGATTAAGTAAAACTGCAATATGGTTTACAAGTACACCTACAACAGTTAGAAGTTTAGAAATAACCTTAAATCGTGGCACTAATCCAACAGCTAATCCAGCATACCCTAGCTATATAGATTGTAGTAGAATAGTTTGCGGAAAATATTGGGAACCACAAGTTGGTGTAGATAAGGATGGACTAGAACTAACAGTTGGGGATACTACACAAACTAGTCGTAGCGACGGTGGTGACCTAATAAGTGATCGTGGAACTATATACGATCAACTTAATTTTAATCTTGGTATACTTACAAAAACTGATCGAGAAGAATTAATAAAAATATTAAAAAACGTAGGTAGTTATAAAAATATAGCAGTAAGTGTATTCCCAGAAGGAAACACCAGAAATGAACAAGATTATATTATATATGGAAAAAGAGAAACTTCCAGTATTAGTTATTTAGTACATAACTACTATAGTACTAGTTTCTCGATTACTGGTTGGTAAGGAGAAACTATGGAAATGGTAGAAAATCATAGCTTGATACAGACTATTTCTGTAGGGGCTATGGCAATAATTGCTCTATCAGTAGGTGTGCAAAAATTAGTAAAAGATTGGCGAAGTACTGATGCAGAAACCAGTGTAATCAAAATGATGCATGAAGAACTGGAACGTATGGGTCAACAAAACAGCAAACTTACTGAAGAATTAAGCAAGTTACAGCTAGACATAGTTGAGTTAAATAGTCAACTAACTAAACTTAATATTGAAAATAATAAGTTGCAGGAAGAAATTGCTGCACTTACTATAGAGTTAAATAGTTTTAAGAAACTAGCAGCTCTTAGAAAGGTAAAGGTGTAACATGACAATGACACCTGCAAAAATTAATTACAAAATTTATCAAGGCAGTACTTTTAGAGAAGTGTTTCGTTGGGAATCACAAACAAAAAAATATGCAAATATTACTGCAATTACAAAAGCAGCACCTTGTGTAATTACAGCACCGGGCCATACTGTTCCAGTAGGTTGGCGTGTACGAGTAAACGGTGTGGGCGGTATGAAAGAAATTAACATGACCGCTGAAGATAGTTATTACATAGCTACTGCTGTTACTACTGATACTATTACTCTTAATCAAGTGAACAGTAGCACCTATACTGCTTATACTAGTGGTGGTGTTGTAGAATGGAATACACCAGTATCACTAACAGGTTTATCAGCTAAAATGCAGTTACGTGAAACTATTGATAGTAGTACTATATTAGAGCTTACTAATCTTAATGGTGGCATATCAATAGATCCAACATACTATACAATTACGGTAACAATGACTAGTCTGCAAACAGCGCTATTTTCATTTCCAACAGCAGTTTATAGTTTAGAGTTAACAGATAGTAACGGTGATGTAACAACATTTATACAGGGCAACCTAACCTTAATACAGGAGGTTACACGATGACAACTGAGGTAATTGTCACCGAGAAAAATAATCAAGTAGTAATTCAGCGTAAAGAACCTCAGGTTGTGGTTGCTGGTTTAATGGGCCCAGCAGGGGCTACTACAATACAAGGTCTAACAAACGTAGACACTACAAATTTAACAGATGGTGGTTTGTTAGTTTATAAAACTTTAGTACAAAAATGGGTAGCAACTACAACGCTTGATGCCCAAAATATGGAAGGTGGCTTCTATTAATCGGAGATATTAAATGGCTTCAATTATTCGTATCAAGCGTTCTAGTACTGCTGGAGATCCAACCACACTTGGTGCTGGTGAATTAGCTTATTCAGCGTTAGCTGGAACACAAGCAAATGGTGGCGATAGATTATACATTGGTTTTGGTAGCGAAACTAGTGGTAACGCAGCCAATCATTACGTAGTTGGTGGTAAATACTTTACTGACTTGTTAGATCATGTACACGGTACAGTTACAGCTAGTAGCGCTGTACTTGTAGACGCTAACAAAAAGGTTGATGAGTGGAATGTTGATAACATTACTATCAATGGCAATGTTATTAGCAGCACGGATACTAATGGTAATATTACCTTAACACCTAATGGCACAGGTTATGTAAGTGTTAGTGGTACAAACGGTGTAAAAATACCTGTTGGTACAACCGCACAACGTGGACCAACTGTACAAGGTACTATTCGCTATAACAGCGACACTAGCCAGTTTGAGGGATATAGTGGCACTAACTGGGGTAGTCTTGGTGGCGTTAAAAGTGTTGATGGCTACACCTATATTATAGCCGAAGCAACCCCTGGTGGTAGTGATGGTATACTACACTTCTACGCAGAAAATGCTGCTGGCAATGCTGCAGTAGAAGTCGCACAGCTTGACAGAACAAAACTAAACCTACTACAAACAACTGCTAGTACAAGTACAGCAACGGGCGCATTAACAGTTGCAGGTGGTGTAGGTATTGCAGGCGCTGTATTTGCTGGTGGTGTACTAACAATTACAGATGCAACAAATGC
>Ga0075473_10000277_pt1 | contig 21169 bp, 32 predicted proteins | sample DEB19_08_DNA_FD_76340 | JGI IMG/M metagenome (GOLD analysis project Ga0075473, IMG submission 76340) | Aqueous microbial communities from the Delaware River and Bay under freshwater to marine salinity gradient to study organic matter... | ecosystem: Environmental > Aquatic > Marine > Coastal ... | reverse complement strand
TAGGCATTCTTATAAGCCCTAGTTGAGTTGAAGTCAAAAGAATTCCCCGTAATGTGTTTTCGTATAGATGGAGCGTTCGTCTATCGGTTAGGACATCAGGTTTTCATCCTGAGAAGAGGGGTTCGACTCCCCTACGCTCTTCCAAGTTTATGGGACCGTGGTGTAATAGGTAGCCACAGCAGACTTAAAATCTGCCGCGTAATGCGTACCGGTTCGATTCCGGTCGGTCCTACCATTTTTTTGCGGACGTGATGTAATGGTAGCCATGCGAGTCTTAGAAGCTCGTGCCGAGAGGCGTGTCAGTTCGAGTCTGACCTGGGGCACCAATAATTGCCAGACCTGTAGATGACTATTGTCTTCTGGCTCCGCTGACGCGAAAACAGGATGGGCTGCGCTCACGGGGTTTGTTAGTTTCCTGACACAAAAATAACTAACACGAATTAGGAAGGATGGCTGAGAGGCTTAAGGCAGCAGATTGCTAATTTGTCGAGTGGGGTAACCTGCTCCGAGGGTTCGAATCCCTCTCCTTCCACCAAATATGTGAGGGTGCCTGAGAGGCCCAAAGGAACAGTCTGCAAAACTGTAAAGCCATCGGTTCGAATCCGATCCCTCACTCCATAACAGCCCTGTAGTTAAATGGTATAACGGTCGACTGATAATCGGCTATTACAAGTTCGATTCTTGTCGGGGCTACCAATCATACTCGAAAAGACCAAAGTGTTTTCACTATGAAAGGATCTTGATCAAGCAGTTTAGACAAATACCTTACATTTTCCTGGACATCAGGAAGTTGAGGTTTAAGGTCATGTCCTATCAATAAACCACCTGGTTTGATTTTTGGCAACCAAAAATCAATATTATCCCTATCATTGGGATTAGTATGGCCTGCATCTAAAAATACAAAATCAACAGATTGGTGCCAGTTCTTAACACAATAGGGGCTGGTGCCTTTTATTGCCTGGATATTGTTATAGTTTTTAGTATATTCTCTGAAAAGTTCAAGACTATTTCTCATACCCCTTCTAGGAAGGTTATGTTGTTCTACTATCAGATCAGAAAACTTACCATCGTAGAGATCACGTTCATCCCAAAGGTCAATGCAGTATAGGGTGCCTAATGGTATGGCCTGTGCTATGATTGCTGCACTTTTTCCATGTAGGGATCCTATCTCTACGCCTACACAGCCTCTGTAGTTATAGGGTTTGGTTTGATCGAAAAGAGATAGAGATTCTACTTCTGCTAACCAGCCCGGGATGTTATTTGTAAACACTGACCACCTCTAACATAAGGAGCAACAAAATGGCTATCATTGTAGTTGCATTTATCATGATTTTGCTTTATACTTATCTTAAGAAACATTAAGCATTGCTCGCCAGGAAAGGGCGACACAGCAAGGGGGGTCTGCGTAAATAAATTATGCGCTCGACCTTAAATAACAGACATGTGCCCCTGAACAGAATCCCCGGCCCTACGCCGGTTAGCGAGTAGGCGCGATAAGACTAGCGTTATGAGTCTTAGGTGTGATCATACCTACCTCCCTCCGGGCCATTCATCCGGCAGGGTAAAAGTATGTGTGGAGGTTGCCTCTCTGAATAAGGCACGGACAGGGTAACGACTCAAGTCAGGGCTCTTGGGAAAGAGTAGCTGACCATTCTTTAGACCAAATCCAATTATTATTAAACATCTAATGTTTTACAGATCAAACTTTGTTTTGTCAAATAAAGCTCAAGCTGATATTATTGACTATTATAAAGAAATTTGGTCTAATCATTTCCCTCATAGATTAGAAACTCTACCGATCAGTTGGTATCACAAGAACCTAGGGAAGGAAATTTTAGCATTTCTAAATTCATATAACTTATTTCCTTATTATACAGGCTTAACTGTATTTTTAAGCAACGTAGAAACGGAAACAATAACCAACCCACATGTAGATGTACTACATAAAAATACCAAACTTTTACCAATTAAGTCAAGGTTTAACATACTTTGCCTAGGTGAGTCTGGATCTATGATTTGGTGGAAAACAATGAAATGGGGGCAAAAAGATTTAGTTCTAAAAACATTTAAAACGTATACCAACATAGAGTACGAATCATATGCTATACCCGGTGATGGCCTGCAAGATAGGTTAGAATATTTAGGGGATCCTCATCTCATAGAAAATGATATTTTGACACCTTGCTCTTTTGTTTGCACAGAATATGCTCATGCCTTAAAATTGAATTCAGGCCCAAGAATAGTGGTAAGCGTAGGTTTTGATTTACCATTTGAGAATATAAAAGAAAGAACTAATGTATATGTTTGAAATAGAATTAGGGCTGATAGGTAATAAAAAAACCTTTAAATTTGATTTACCCCACTCAGGAAAAAAAATAGGTGTAATGGTCAGCGGAGGATTGGATAGTGCTGCATTATACTATTTGATTAAAAAATTTAATATAGACAATAATAAACAAAACGAAATTATACCTATAATAATACTTAGAGAAGAAGGAAGTAAAACTCATGCCCTAAATGTTGTTAATTACGTCGACAACATAGTTAACCAAACTAGCAGTTCAATTAAGCAATTTGATTTTAATAAACAAGTTCAACCTCATTTAGAGGTAATATTAGCCACTAATCTTTCAATACGACAGTTTGATAATTTGTACATAGGAGTTATTCAAACCAGACCGGAACATGCTATAGGTATAACAGTATATAAACCAAAGGAAACTGATAAATTGACCTACCCATTTGCAGACCTAGATAAATCTCATATTGTAGATCTTATTAGCAAGCTGCATCAAACTAAACTATTTGGTCTTACCATTAGTTGTGACAAAGGTATCGATTGTAAAACTTGTAATGGATGCAGAGAAAGAGCCTGGGGCTTTGATACTATGAAAATAAAATATTACAAGATATAATTCATACTTTTTGCATATAAGTAAACATCTTCATAAAAAACCTTAGAACCAAACCATAGGCTAAAAACAGTACGTCTACTACCCCTATTATAAACAGCATGACTTACAGTTGTATTCAATAAACAGCATTCTTCGGTGTCATAAGTCAGTTCTTGAACCGGCATACTAGTTCCACTGTAATCGGCAGGATTTTTTTCAGTGAATATAGTAAACGAGTCAAACCCCTCGATTATAGCATTTATAACAACATTTCTATATAAATCAGTGTGCCAGTTATACAGGCTATTAGCATTCATTCTTAAAAACACTGCTTTACCGTTAAATTTAGTTTTTATATCCCAGAGAAAAGAATCATCTTTCCATAAATTGTCTGGTATAGGCATAAAATCAAATCCTAAGGTATGAGACCATCTTCCCTGCAATGAATTCATATAATTCTCTAACTTAGGGTAAGAGGATAAATTATATTGAAATTTTACAAAATTAGGCAATAACATGATACCTTTACTTATCTCGACTGCTCGAACTGGATCTAGTATTATTTCCAATCTTATGTACCAATTAGGTAAAGAACAAATAGGTTATAAAAATTATTTGAATGAATTTTTCACTGTAACAGAATTATATAAACCTTTGTACCAAGTTATAGATAATGTTATTACACAAATTGAATGTCATAGAATAAACTCAGTCTGGTATACGTCAGCGAGAGAAGAAAGATTAAAAAGATTAGACTTGATACAATACGATCCTTATTATGCTCTGAAAATTTTTCCCGAGGATTTAGAACCTGAAATACTAGACTTTATTAAAAGAAACTACAAAATAATAGGTTTAGAAAGAAAAGATAAAGAGGAACAATTTATTAGTTTTAGCCATATGCTGACAACCAATGTTGCTGCTTTTAGCAAAGATGATACAACTATAATAAATTCTATAAAGGTAAACAGAAACCATTTAGGCCCTTTTATTGCCCATATTAAAAACTTTAAAAGATTACAAAATATTCTACAATTTCCAATTATGTATTATGAAGATTATTACAATGCTATTAACAAACAAGAGTTTTTATGTTCAAATTTAGGAATAGCGGTTAAGCCTATAGAATTAATTGTAGAATCTAAAGAAACTCCTTACCTCCTAAATAAAGAAGATATTATAGAAAATAAAAAAGAATGGGCAGAAATGAAGATAATTCTAAAAAAATTACTGTAAAATATCAGTTAAATTGGTTTTAGCAGTATCAAAGTTATCAAATTTTTCCCCCAAATGAATTACAAGAGCGATCCTTAAAAGTTTTGGTATTTTTTCAACGGCATGAATGGCTGCATTATTAAAAAGATACCAAGATCTTAACTTCATTTCTATACTTGCTCGTAGGTCTAACTTGGTATTAGAATAATCTATATTTGGAACAAAATTTTCCATTTCATAAAAGTTTGTTATAGCAGGTCCTATAATGTTAAAAATTAAACTTACGTTTCTACCCGGATCTGTATGAGGGACAAGTCTGTAATAAGATCTCTGCAATACCACACAAAGATTTTCATAATTTAAAAATATTTTATTTTTTTCTAATAGACCATGCCCAAATTTTCTACCCTCCTCATAGTCTGATAGACGAAGAGAAGAAAATCCTGCTCTAGTTATGCCTTGTACTGCTACAGTTTTCCCGTCAACATTATCGTACGAGTTAAACCGATGAAGGTTATTTCTATAGTAATTTAAAATACTTTCACAAGACTCGTTGTCCAAAGTTGGAAGTAAATCGACCGGGATACAAAAGTTTTCAATTGACATGTTCAAGCATTCATTTTAATATAAGTATTTAATTATTTGTTAGAATCAATGGCTTGAATAAAAATGATTTACCTCCATACATTAATGCAACACAGAGTCTCAGATGATTATACCAAAGTTAAAAGTATGAGTACGGTAAGATTTCCAACTATCGATGACCTCCATGAAGTAATCAACTTATTAAATTCTAACGATAATAATGATCTATCATTATCTAACTCTGTATTCAATAAATCAAATTTTATAGACCAATATGCTCAACAAACTATTTCAAATCAAAGTATACTATTATTAGAAATAGAAGATAAAATCTGCGGTATGATTTGTTGGGACTACATTTTTTATAATACAGTGCCGTTAGTTTCTTGGCTGTATATCAGAAAGGATTATAGGAATAAAAATTATGCAAATCTGTTAACATCTACCTTATATGATATTTTAAGGAAAAAAGGTTACAAAAGATTACTCTACAGTATTCATGAAAGCGTTAAAGACCCTTCATCAATAAACCCACATGGATATTTAGAATGGCCTGATAATACTAAAGAAATATTTTACTGGATGAAATTAGCAGAATGAAAACAATAACATGGGTACCTGGTACAAATGAAGAACTAGATAATTTATTTGATACATTACGGGAGCAACAATACAATGACAAATCTCATCGATTATGGAGTAATTATAGTACAGAGTTTTTAAATCACTGTGTTGCCCTGACAATATATTTTGAAAAAGATGTTCCTTTAGTATGCTCTAGTATATCTTATAGAGATTGCTGGCCTGAACATTTTTATAGAATCTTAAATAGAACATGGAAACCTAACCAAAAAATAAAATTTTCAAGGCGCTTAAGTAAGTCCGTAGCCGAAAGTGCTAAAAGCCAGATAGAATGGTTAGAAAAACATACAGACAGTAAAATTAAATTTATAAGCAGACAAACTCTTAATTGGGATGAATGGTTGGCAACTAATTTAAACTATTATGGGTTAAATTTTAAAACTGATAAGTATTATTATCTAACTTGCCCTAACGAATCCGATAACACCTGTTGGCAAAAAATAATTTATCAAGGAAATCTTAAGCTCTTAAAAAAATGGCCAAGACAATTATAAAATTTTTTAAACTCCAAAATTTATGGGCTAGTGTAATTCCTATGCAATTAATCGGAGTCTTGGCTATTTTCAATATATTAACCAATAATACTCCGCAATGGTGGTTAGTGCTTTCTATAATTGGATATGTTTGTATAACATTACTAGGTATAAGTATAGGCTACCACAGGTACATAAGCCATAAAAGTTTTCAAACAAATATAATTACCAAGCGTCTTTTAATTTATCTAGGTATTTTAGGAGGCCAGGGAAGCCCGATTTTTTGGGCAGGTGTTCATCGGGGATATCATCATAAATGTGCAGATAAAGAGGGAGATCCTCATAGCCCCAAGGACGGATTTTGGCATAGCTATATGGGATGGATGTTTAAAAAACATACCCTAAGTTTAAAATCATTACCTGATTTAATTAAAGACAAAGATATAGTATTCGCACATAAGCATTATATAAAAATACTTTGGATATCACATATAGGATTAGCCCTAATAGACTTCGACATTTGGTTATATCTATTGGGATTTCCAGCCTTTATTGCCTTACATACATTTTTATTCACTACAAGTTTCACCCACTACAAAAGACTGGGCTATAGAAATTATGGTTCTAAAGATAATAGTGTTAATTGCCCCTGGCTATTTCCGCTTATCTTAGGCGAAGCATGGCATAATAACCATCATGGAGATAGTAGAAACCCTAACTTCGGACATGTACTTAAGTGGGAGATCGATCCGAGTTATTGGTTAATCAAACTAATAAGAAAAAAGAATGTAACATGATTATACACAATACTCACCTTAACTATGGTTGGGGTGAAGAATCTTTAAATGTAGATAATCCTCAAGGAAAATACTGGATTAATTACGATAGAGCGTCATATATTCCTCATTCTTTTAAAGAAGAATTCAAAAGAGCAATTCAGATAGCCGTAGAACTGTCTAATAAGCCGATAGTTGTTCATGCTTCTGGAGGAATTGATAGCGAAGCAGTATGCCTTACATTGAACGAATTAGGTCTACCTTATACAATATCCATATTAGAAATAGATTATAAAACTACTAAAAATTGCAACGAACACGAAAATCGTTATATCTACAAATTTATTGAAAAACATCGTATCCCATATAAAGTTAATAGAATAGATTTAGAGCATTATGTAAAAAATATATTACTAGAAGAAGCTCACAAATATAAAACATATCGCATGGGAATGCTGCTTCATAGTGAACTACTAAAATTTTTTCCAGATAGTTTAAACCTCTACGGAGATGGAAGATTTTCATTGTCGAGATATAGGGATGTAGATATAGATAAAGATGGATTGATTCTTGTAGATGATATAGGTTTAATGCATACTCATTTTAAAGCAAGAGAATTAGGTATTCATGCTGTAAGAAGGCTGTTTATGTTTACTCCCGAACTAATGCTTAGTTATATGTTAGACTATGATGTAGCACATTGGATCAAGTATGCAGAGTCATTTTATTCCAAAATGACCAAATTTGGTAATATAAACTGTGAGCAAATAAAACGTTTCATGACTTTTAGGAATTGGCCTGAATTAGAACCAAGGCCTAAATTTACTGGATTGGAAAACGTAGAATTCCTAAGGAATCAAGATCCGAAAGATCCTTGTTACAAAATATTCCTGGAACTAAATACCCTTTATAATGGTAGAGAAAATCTAATCTACCGTGTTGTTCCATATCACCAACTCATCGATTTACTTAAACCTTAAAAGGAAAATAAAATGTTTAGAGTTACTAGAGTGTTTACTAGACCTAATACAGGAGTAAAATGGCACTATGAGGTTATAGATGGCTCCTATTTTAGGCAAACTTATATTATCACTGGAAAAATTGTTCTGTTGAATAACACAATTAGTGAAGATGGCTTGACATTTAATCACGAAGCTTTCTGGGTAGATGAAGCCGCTTGGTTAGAGCATAAGCAAGACCCGAAAATTATCGAATACTTTGCTGCTAGAGATGCTTATAATGACGCTAATGGTATAGTAGCCAACCCTACACAAACAGAAACGATCGGGTAGTAATGGAAAATAAAATAATTTGGGTTACAGGAGCCTCTTCTGGAATAGGTTTATCACTAATTGAAAAACTTTGCAAGGAAAAAAACATAGTAATTGCAACCTCTAGTACAAAGAAAAAATTAGAGAAAATTTCCACTGAAGATAATAGCCCTTGTTTACACCTCGAACCGGGCGACATTAGTAATCCAGATATCTGCAACCTTATCTCAAATAAAATTATTAAAAAGTTTGGTAGAATTGATATTCTAGTTAACAATGCTGGAATTAACATTGTGGACAGATCATTAGCGGATCTTGGCCCAGACGGCATTGATACCTTGATCGATGGCAACCTTAAATCAATGTTTTACACATCGTTAAGTGTATTACCTCACATGAGAAGACAGAGATATGGTTTATTAATTCATGTTAGCTCGTGGACAGCTAGATGGAATCTCAAGGTTTCCGGTGCAGGATATTCAGCTGCCAAAAGTGGGATTGTCTCCTTGAGCACCAACATTAACCAGGAAGAACATCAAAACGGTATTAGATCAAGTGTTATATTTCCTGCAGAAGTTAATACACCTATGTTAAATGCTAGAAAAGAACAATTATCTGCTAAGGAAAAAAATAAGATGTTGTCCCCGTCTCAAGTAGCAGATGCCATTGCTTATATCGCTTCAACACCTTCTAATGTGGTTATAAACGAAATGGTTATTAGCTCGATACATAATCGATATTATGACTAAAGTTAAGTTGCCTGTATCTATACTTCCTGAATTTTTAGAACTATGTAATCAACAATCTATTTCTGTAAACGACGGCAATGTATTCGGAGACGATTTCGGATCTATAAGCTATACCTGCATGATTGACAGCAAATTTATTACAAATTTATTTTTATCAAAAATCGGAGAGTTTATCAGTATCTCAAATGATAAGGCTGTGATACCATTTTACTGATGATTTTTTGTAATAGTCAAGTATAGGCTGGTAAGAATCTAGTCTATCAGTATCTACCTTTTCACAAAATTCCTTCATCAATTCTACTATACGTTGTTCATAAAATTCAAACATAGGTTTTTGCCAAAAATATGATGTCAAATCCTGTACAAAAAACGGGGCCATGGCTAATTTTCTATCTGTTGCTGTTTTATATTTTTCAGACTGCGCCCCAAACAGAATACATCTAACATTTTTATTATCTTCTAACTCACGAATGACTCTTTGCCTTAATCCGTTATGTAAGGGGTACTTTCCTTCTATTGTGAAAACAATCGGATCTATCCATAGCGGAAATAATTTTTCCATATATATATCTCCTGCTTGATCGGAATCTAAAATTATTACACTCTCTACTCTTATAGCATCTATGTGTTGTTTATCTATCATGATACACTTCTATATTTGTTTAATCTTTCTTCTACAGCCACATATGTAGGTCCAATTTTTTTATATTGCCAGGGTATAGGTGTAACGTAATCCTTGATAATTTCATAACTTCCCTTACGTGCTATTCCTGAATTGTTAAACATACTAGTTCCTGGTATTTTCCAAATGTTAAAATATAACCTATAATCTTGGAATGGATGTAAAAATTTTACCTTAGAAAATTGTGTGTAGGGCAAAAGACGCCAAGGAGTCATCAAATGCCATTGCATTAATTTTCCTGCATTTACTATATCATCTTTGTTTAAACGATCCCATAATTTTGTAAAATATGTTATAGTATTTTCCCATGCAGATAAACGATGTTCGTTTCCATTTATATTTACAAGCCACTGATCATATTCTTTAACAAACGTTTCTCTGTTTCTAAAAATATGTATGGTTAAAAATAATATAACAATCTCTCTCGAAGTAAACTCGGGATTTTGAATAATATATCGCAACATTTTTAATGTTGGTCCTGGTCCAAATAATTCATCCCCTATCTCACCTGTCAAAGTAATTTTATCTGTATTCCCCGTATCATGTACAGCCTCAAATTTTTGCCAACTGGTGCTATCATTCCAGCTTCCTGCAAACATTCTTTCAAAATTTTTCTTATATATCGGAGTCTCATTTGGATCATTAAATCTAGCAATAGCAGAAGAAGTTTTACCTACAAACTTACCAATATCATAAAAGGTAGTGTTTAAATTATAAATTTTTAATATTTCATCAATCTGCGCCTTTTCATTATAGATAGCACCATTTGTATATAAAGATATTAAATTACAACGATCAGTTCTCTCTAATTTCCTTATATACCCTAATAGGCAATTACTGTCAGTTCCGCTGCTATAAAGCAAATTAAATTCATGCTTGGTATTTTTATCAATTATATCTTCTAGAATATTCCCGAGATCGTACAACGATACACTTTCATCTATATCGTGATTGTATAAGTCTATATACTCAACAGTTGAACATTGTCCTGTTATTAAATTTTTCTCAAGGTAAGTTCCTTGCCTGAGTCGATTTATTCCATGAACAAAAGTTTGGGTGCCAAATGTTGCTCCGTGAAAAAACCTTGATTGAATTTCGATTTCTTGATTAGGTATAGATGAGGAATCTTTGAGCAAATGAAAAATATGACTGACTTTATTATCTGTATAAAACAGGTTTATTGTAGGAGCATGATCTACTGCAATAACTACTCGACTTTCATCTTTATAGTAAAAAGCAAAATTTCCCTTGAGATTTGTCGGAAACTTGCCATTCTCTAAAAAATATAAAATCGATTCTATTGTGGTATCAAATTCACCGTAGTAGTAAAATTCAATTCCCGGTTTCTTATATCTGGTAAAAAAACTATCTGCATTTATGAATTTCATATCTCCCCCAGATTACTTATCTATATACATTTAACCTTTATAAATATCCTACATTATTTTAGAGAAACTATGAAACTATGAAACTTTTACTAACTTTATTTTTACTTTTGTTTACCAAAATGTCATTAGCATTCAATATCGAATCCAAACCTATCAACGTCATTATGCCGTTCGGTGCGGGCGGTGGAGTAGATCAAACATTTAGACATTTTGAAAAATATCTGTCAAATCAAAATATTAAGATGGTCCCCATTTACAAACCAGGTGCTAACGGTGTAGTTGCAGGAAATGAACTTTATACAGCACCATCAGATGGTTATACGATTTACATCGGAACAGTTTCTACTATAGCAGAATTTGAAAACAAAAATCCTGATAAAAAACTTACCCATGTATCTCTTATTAAAAATACTATTATGTCAGTAGTGTCAAATAAGATAAGAACTTTTGAAGAAGTTGAAAATGCGATAAGAAATAATCGACCTATTCTATTAGGATATACCGCACCTGATCAAATTAGATTGTTTAATGAAATTGTTTTAAGAATTAACAAAAATTATAAACCGGAACTAGTATCTTATAAGGCCGTTCCTCAAATGTTGCAAGACCTAGGTGGCGGAGTAATTGATATATCATTAGTTCCGATTGCTGTTACTAGACCGTTAATAGATGCTAAAAAAATAACACTACTTGCACACGATAACGACATAGCCGTTGACGGGTATGATGCTACTATTTTACCAAAACATTATAAAGGCTGGTCTAGATTCGGCGGATTTGCACTATCTTTGCCACCAAATGTTGACCCAACAACAGTACAAACTTGGTTAAAAATATTAACTGATTATGCTACAAACTCTAAAACACTAGACGATTGGCGTCAAGATTTAATGATTACAACCCCTTTAGGAAAGCAGCCGTTAGAAACACAAATTAGATTATATAGATAATAATGGGTACAGTAAGGTTAGCAGATCATCAAGATTATCCAACACTGTATGATCTGCTGACCTTTCATAATAAGGTAGCAAAAGAAGCACAAATAAGCTACCTAACCTTCGAAGATTTTCAAGATAAAATTAAAAATATTGTAACATTTCTATTCGAAGAAAACGGTCTCATAAATTCATTTATGATAACCTTTAAATTGCAAGAACTGCCTATATGGGTAGTGCGCCTAGTAGTTACACGACCTACCGACAAATGGTTTAAACCAGAATCTAATGGAATTGCTGATTTATATGACTACGCTATAAACTATTGGGAATCACAGGGACTTACAGCATTTGGCTATGTACAGCCTAAAAGTCATTTTAAATCTGGAAATAAAAGAATAAGAAAGGCCAGTAAAAAACTCCAGTCTTATACTGGTTTTACATTATATGAATATCAAAAAAATAAGGTCATCGAACATTCATTGAGCAAAAAAATAGCAGGTGTTGACCTTTATATGAATGACGTTGTCATAAGAATTCATTATAAATTAGTAGAAATTTAATCCTACTTATTATTCCAAATGAAAGAAGTTAGATACAACGATACTATGCTATGGGCTACATTCGAAGACTGGCCAAAGGTTCCTAACTACTTATTGAATAATCTATCTCTTTTTAATAACAATGAACTTCAGTACGAGGGTAAAGGGCTACGTGTTGGATTACAAAATAACAAGTATTATAAAAATTCACTTTATAAGCGTTGGCCTGCCCTACCTGATCTAGAATCTTGGATAAGGGAAAATATACCATGCAACTTTAATCAAATTGGTATACAAGAAATTAACCCTGTTGTTAAAAACACAAAATTGTTGGTACATTGCGATAAAGAGCCTAGACGATATACAATATTATATATATTAGACTTAGGTGGTGAAAATGTTTTTACTAATTTCTACCAAGAACATAACCAACCTTTGGTTAGAAATTACGGAGATGTCACAAATAATTTGGACAACTTGCAACATATTGCAAGTGCAAAATTTAAAACACATCAATGGGTTTTACTAAATGGATTAATTATGCATGATTTAGACCCCTTAGAAAGGCCTAGGATAGCCATTACAGGATCAATATGGGATATAAAAGAAATATCTTCATTAGCATAAATCTTCATACCTTGTTAAACAATACCTTAACCTCTTTTAGAAAAATATTGGTCCTTCCTGAGCAGGTTAAAAAATTGAAACAGTCATCAGCTAAAGAATTAATAGTATCTCGTAGATGATAATTAGTTATCATTTTTGAATAATCATAATTATTGTCCATATGTGTTACGTTTTCTAATTTGGCCTGAGACAATAAAGCATCATAGGTCATAAACTCATATGGTATTCTCTGGTTGATAATATATTTTTTAATTGCTAGATATTTGGCTAAGTCGTTGGCAACTCTACGCACACGAACAAGTTCTAGTGTAAATTTTTGGTTCCTATGTTCGTCAAATAAATGAGCATGACGTCTTCTAAGATTAAAAATTTTAGTGTCTGAACTTACTTGGTAACTACAGCATTTTTCAAAAAAGTCATAACGCTCTAATAGCAGTATACGATCATATCTTTCTAATTGTAATATTTCAGGTGTAGTCCTCAGGTCAACTAAATTAAATCCCTGAATCTTGTTGGTAAAATGTGAGTGCTCTTCGAATAATGACTTAGTAATCGCCACAGGATCAAAAATTTTCCTACGATGAGTGGCATTGGTGTAATACTCATGAAGGTTTGAAATGCCAGGGTAATCTACGGAAACCATTTCTTGGTAGGCACTACTACCAGACCGCATGGTAGAAATAATAGCTATTTTCATTTTAGTATGTTAAGAATCTCTAATTTTAAATTATTTTTCTCTGTTAAGACAGCGTTTCGTTCTATGTAATCCAAGGCAACATCTGTTATAATTCTACCATAATTGTAATTGGTTATCATTGTTTTGTAATCGTAATTATTCTCAATTATGTTGCTATTTGCTGCCTGTTTACTTGATGAAATTTTAGTATAGTCTACAACAATATGTTTAAGGTCATTTTTAACAACATACTCCTTTATTTGATTATACATCAGTTTATCTACTGCCATTCTAAAAATAGTAGGAAAACTTACCGCGCATGTTTGTCCTGTAAAGTTTTGATATTTGTTTTCCTTAAAACTCTTACGCTGCACCCAAACTTCAGTTTCTGCGGCTACCTGCCAACTACAACATTGAGTCCAAAAATCATCTCTTTCTAATAGAACAATTTCATCATATTTGTTAAGTTGTAGATCTTCCATTTGGCCTTTGCCCTTATAGAGACTGTAGCCATGCATCTTGTGTATAAAATGACTGTAATTATTGAACAGACTAATAGTTAATTGTTTTATATTGCCTAATTCTTTTCTAACAGACTTTAGATAATATTCCCCCAGATTTATTAATGAAGGATCTTTATTGCTTTCAATGTCTAGCAGTAAGGTACTACCACTCCTAAATGTTCCTACAATAATTTTCTTCATACGATTTTTGATTTATATTCATGAGGTAAAAATGTTTCCCACTTGGTAGCAAAGTAATGGTGTAGAATTAACTCAGAACAATCATCTCTTAAGGGCGCAGTTCCTAATTTAACGTGCCTTGAGTTAAAATAATCCACAGGAATACCTCTTTCCTCACAGACTTTGTAAGTACCAAACTGGATTGATAACCAAAACCTTTGTTGTATTTCTGTTAGATCTACGAACCAGTTAATCCATTTTGCCTGATCTTGTAAAAAGTTATCAAATAATTTACTTACCACAGATTTAGATAGTAAAAATTGTCCATCATTCATAGCACCTTTAACACCGCTTACTCTTAGAGCATGTTTATTAGATACTGGTTTTGCATATAGAGATTCGGTATTATTATAAATCTCAAATAGTTGCTCAATATCTTGATGAATGATTGTATCTGGATCAATATACAGAACTCTATCGAAGTTCTTATCTTGTACTAAACGGAACGCATTAAGCCATTTGTGATTAAGAACATCGCAAAACCCCTTTTGTACAAACCTAGGATGTTTATACAAATGATAATAGTTATCTAAACTATCAAAGTACTCAATGGCTATATTGTCTCTAGTAGATACAACGTCTATGTTCATGTCAGCATAAACATCACGAGGAGACAGATAAACATAGATAGGAATACGAGTATTATATTTTCTTATACTATCTATAGAGCATCTCAGTGCATCATAATACCATGTGTCATTTAGTGTTTTTTTCTTATTAAATAAATTAAAAGAATAAAGTACTGCTCTACGTTCATCCATAATTGCCTTTGACTAATTTAGTATATATTTATTGGCCCATTTCCGATAATGTTAAATATAACCTATGCAGGATATATACGAGTATATAAAACGTCCTAAAATACAGCGTCAAGAACATCTAGATCTTGATGATTATTGTATTGAAAGGGGAGGTGGTTCTACTCTATGTAAGGGGTTGCTAGCGCATTTGTTAGAAACAACAATACCTAACGGTCATATGATACTTGTATGTCATGCCTGTAATAACGGTAAGTGCAGTAATCCAAAACATTTATATTGGGGTACACCCAGTGAAAATAGGATGGATCGTGTTAGGTATGAAAATAGAACGCTTTGCGAAATAATGGAAGATCATCACAGACGTAGAAAGGTATAAACATGGCAAAGGCAAAAGAAGTAAGAGATCGTAAAACAGTAGATAAAGCCACAAGTCAAGGTGGACGACGTCCCAAAACCAGTTCTATGAACAAGCATCAGCGTAGAGCCTACAAAGCATACAGGGGACAGGGTAAATGAATAAGTGTGGTTGTGGCAGATCGCCAACGGGCTTCTGCATAGGTTGGCATAGCTTGACAAAAGAACAATATGAAAGTAAACTAGTAGAATATAAACAGGCTGAAGTTACTCCTGAAGAGGAAGAAGCCTGGAAAGAGTTGGAACGTAACAAGAAGTAAAGAGTATGCTGCTTTAGCTCAGTTGGTAGAGCGACTGATTTGTAATCAGTAGGTCGTCAGTTCGAATCCGACAAGCAGCACCATTTTAACATGCGGGTGTAACTCAGTGGTAGAGTGTCAGCCTTCCAAGCTGTTCGTCGCGAGTTCGATTCTCGCTACCCGCTCCATTAACATTAAGGTCTTATGGAAAATAAAGTAAAACTAAGTCGTGGTCCAAACATTGATATGGATACCTGTGTTCGTAATATGGATGGTAATAGGTTCAATCTAATACTTGCATCCGCAGCAAGAGCAAGAGAAATTACCAAACGTAATAGAGCGTTGGGCAAACTAGAGCATGAATGCACTCCAGTCAGCGCTCTAAGAGATGTAGAAGTTGGTCTAGTTAAAACAGATTACTTGCGAAAGGTTAGATAGGACGGTTGGCACAGTTGGTAGCGCGGCGCCCTTACAAGGCGTAGGTCAGAGGTTCGAACCCTCTACCGTCCACCATATAAATTATGAAAATTTTAATCAGTGACACAGATGGATATCAGACTTTTATAGAAACATCAATTCCATCATATGATATAGGAAAGATATCTGTAACTTTTTACACTAAATGGAAAGATTCGAAGAACCCACATGAATATCATAAAAAGTTTCAAATGTTTCTAACTAACGAAGAGTTAAACAGACTTAGGATAAGTATATAGATAATGCTACACCTTATTCATACCATGACGGATTCATATTTTGGGTTGCTCAGTGAAGATCCTGTGCGTCCCCATATACCGCATGACCTAAGAATTGGTATGAATAAAGACATCTTTGTGGATCGTGATGAAGAACAGGCTAATGCTATTACCTGTGTCAGTTATCAAAACTTTGTTCCAGAAGATGAATCTAAGCTATTCACACCATGTGAAGTAGCAGACACTGCGATATTTTATACGATATGGAGTTATAAACCTGGAAAAGGTAGACAACTTATCCTAGATAGTGTAAAATATATACAAGAAAATAAGCAGTCAGTGAAACGTTTTGTTACTCTTAGTCCAAAAACAGAAATGGCTCGAAGGTTTCATATAACTAACGGCGCTGTTGTTCTAAGAGAAAACAAAGATACCATAAACTACGAGTATCTAATTATATAGACTAGAATTTTGGTAAAATTCATAGTTGACAACACAGTATACAAGTAGTATAATAGATGTATAGTAAGAAATTAGGTTAGGGACAGCAACTCAAAGACAATGCTTTGTCTAGGGAAGGTTGGGGCATCAAACCCCCAACTCTTAGACGGGGTGAGTTTCGAATTTCTCACTGTAAACAAAAAGTAGGAAACTAACCTGTTAAGTTTAGAATGCTAACAGCAACTATCACATTTTCGAGAAATGAAAATGCATTCTGTAAAGGAGAATAAAATGAACGCATTTGTTCAAGCAGTACAACATCAGGAAGCTCGCACTGAAAATAACATGCGAGCACGTAAATCCACTGCTAACGCCTGTGTGGATCTATTCTACAAAATCGGTGCGAGCCGTGGTAAGAACATTATCCCCGACTTTGTAGGCGCATTTGTTGCAGACTCAGACCTTGCTCTGCGTATCGCACAATGGGCCCGAGATGTTCGTGGTGGTGCAGGTGAACGTCAACTGTTTCGTGATATTCTGGTTTACTTAGAAACTCACGATCCAGATGCTGCTCTAAGTCTTATCGCTAAGGTTCCTGAGGTTGGTCGTTGGGATGACCTTTGGGTTTTAACTCAACGTCAAACTAAGGCATCGGCGTTTGACCTGTTTGCCCAAGCCATCAAAGCAGGCAATGGCTTGGCTGCAAAATGGGCACCACGCAAAGGCGCACTATCAGTTGAATTGCGCAACCATCTTGGTATGAGTCCAAAGCAATATCGTAAGACTATTGTTGGACTTACTAAGGTAGTTGAAACTCAGATGTGTGCCAATGAGTGGGATAACATTAACTTCAGCCATGTTCCAAGCCAAGCAAGTCGTATCTATCGCAAGGCTTTTCATCGTCATACTCCTGCTTTTGCAGAGTATGTGGAGAAACTGGCTGCTAAGGATGACAGTGTAAAAGTTAATGCATCAGCAATTTTTCCACATGATGTTATCAAAGGTGTGGCTCATGGCTATATGGATAAGACTGAATTAGATCATATTCAAGCACAATGGGATGCACTGCCAAACTTTGTAGGCGACGCAAGTATCCTACCTATGGTTGACGTAAGTGGGTCTATGACCTGTTCAGCAGGAAAGACCAGTGTTCGTTGTATCGATGTTGCAGTAGGGTTAGGTCTGTATTTGGCTGATAAAAACCAAGGTGTGTTCAAAGACACATTCTTGACTTTTTCAGGGGATCCAGAATTATTAACTCTAAAAGGATCAGTTATTCAGAAATTAGACCAAATGGTTAAAAGCAATTGGGCTTTGAATACTAACCTGCACAAGGCCATGGATAAAATCTTAGGCCTTGCTGTTCAACACAGTGTACCTCAAAGTGACATGCCAGCCATGTTGTTAATTTTGAGTGATATGCAGTTTGATCAATGCACTCGGTTTGACGACACTGCTATGCAGATGATTGAACGCAAATTTGAGGCAGCAGGTTATTCTGTTCCACAAATTGTATTCTGGAATCTACATAGCCACGAAAACGTGCCTGTGACTGCTGATAAGAGTGGTACTGCACTGGTAAGTGGATTTAGTCCTAGCATTATGAAGAGTCTGCTTTCAGCTGACATGGATCAATTCACTCCAGAAGGTATTATGCTTAAGACTGTAATGGTTGATCGCTACGCTCTTTAACAGTATAATAACCCGGGACAGCCCTGTCTATTGGCAGGGCTTTTTTATATGATCGAACATCCACAGCATAAAGATAAACTTGACCAATTACTATCTATAGGTGATTGCGTTGCTTTCCCTCATCATAATGGTCTAGAGATAGGCCTTATAGTAAAAATTCATCCTAAAATGGTTAAGGTTAAAAAGATAGAACCACCTAAGCGTTGGGAATCACCAACATACAATAAGTATGCAAAGGATATGGTTAAGATAGAAGGACCTTTAGTGTCCATGTACATAATTAAAAAATCGGGAGGCAAATAAAATGCCCGCAACTTTTCTTGTCAGTGACACACATTTTGGTCACGAAAAAACCTGTACTGTCTTTACCAAGCAAGATGGTAGCCCACTTCGTCCCTTCAGTTGTGCTGAAGAAATGGACGAATTTATGATAAAGGCTTGGAACGAACGTGTTCGCCCAAACGACAAAGTTTATCACCTTGGAGACGTTGTAATCAATCGTAAGTTCCTCCACGTTCTTGGCAGGCTTAACGGAGACAAGGTGCTGATCCGTGGCAACCACGATATCTTCAAAATGGAGGACTATACCAAATACTTTAGAGACATTCGCGGTTATCATGTTATGAATGGCATGATATTCAGCCATGTGCCTGTTCATCCAGAAAGTCTTGCTAGATTTGGCTGCAATGTCCACGGACACCTTCATGCTAATCGTGTAATGAAGATTGTGGGTGTGAATGTAAAAACTGGAGAACTTAAATATGGCGATGAGATTGATAACAGATATCATTGCGTCTGCGTTGAACAGACTGGCTTCGCTCCTATCAGTCTAGAAGAAGTGAACCGGCGTATTCTAGATGAAGGTGGGCACGTAGGGTTTAAAGACGGTAATACCTCTATAATGTAAACTGAAACAGGTCATATTGACAACTTCACATCTATATAGTATAATAAACAATGAACATACAGAAAACATTAAAGGTTGCGTTTCGTTTGTTAAAGAAGGTTGTAGATCATACTGGGGTAAATTTAATTGATAATTACAGTTATAGAGAATTTACAGTGATTGATCAATTAAAAACATATATCCCTAGTATTAAGAAAACCATAGGCAGGACTGGAGATGATGCCAGCGCAGAGGAAGATGGTTATTTTCATATTGAAAAGAAATCTGGAACAAATAGGAACAAGACCTTGACTGTTAGTTGTTTCCCAAAGATGGCATTTGACAAGCAAAGTGATCCTGCACGGCGTGCCTACATATATACCTATGATGGTCTAAGCCTAGCCTACTTTGAATACTATAACCCATACCCAACAGCATTGGTCTTTGTGCCCAAAGAGCATGTGTCCAAACTTCATCCTTTGTTTCAAGAGAAACAAAATGCTAAAGTTATCCAATTCAATAAAAATATTGCCGAAGGTAAAAATATTGGTAGAGATACCATAGAGGTTTCTTTAGAAGAAATAGAGGATAAGGTGGGCAAGCAAAACTTAATTTGTTGGCTGTATGGGGAAAGAATTAAAGGTGAAGATTTTTTTGATCAATTAACTAACAACAGGATTAAAATAAACCAATGAAATATCTAGTTTATAACCAAAGTTGTATTGAAGGCATGCAAGAGCATGTTGCAAGTAACAGTATTGATTTAATTTTTACAGACCCTCCATACGGTATAAATGGTGATGAATTAGATGTTCACTATCATAGAGATGAGAGTAACGTAGTGCCCGGGTATGTAGATGTCCCTTTAAGCCAATATGCTAAGTTTAGCACTGACTGGATCTCAGAGTGCTCCAGAGTGCTAAGACCAGGTGGTAGCCTTTACATTGTTAGTGGCTATACTAACCTGCATCATATCCTTAATGCTCTACATGCAACAAATCTTGTAGAAATCAATCATATAATTGCCAAATATAGTTTTGGAGTAAGCACTAAAAATAAATTTGTTAGCAGTCATTATCATGTATTGTTTTGGTCTAAACCAGACAAAGGTAATCAGAAAAGAACTTTTAATTCAAACTGGAAGTACACAGATCAGAAAGACAGTTACCATGACAGATTAACTGTACAGGATATGCCCAGAGACTATAAACCTGGACAGGTTAAGAACAAGAATCAACTAAGTGAAACATTTATTGAAAAATTTATCATGTACTCTAGCAATAGAGGAGATACTGTGTTAGACTGCTTCGGTGGCGGTTTAACAACTGGAAGAACTGCTTTAAGATATGGAAGAAAATTTATAGGTTTTGAACTAAACAAAAACGCATACGACGCATTTGTTCCAACATTAGACACTGTGGCAATTCTTCCCGATCCAGTCCCAGTATCGCCCGATCCGGGTGAACTTGCTAAAAGAGAAAAGATGAGAGAAGGTTGGAGAAATGATAGGAAAAAGAAAAAGGAATTATTAAAAAAATGATTAGGGCCCTTAGGGGCCTATTTTTTTGACTACACTTTCTATAGAGCATAATTATAGGTATGACAACTTTGCATATCCTTTCAAGTCCTTACAATCCCGCAAACAAAGATATACGAATGGACCCATTCAGTATCCTACTTTGGAAGTTTATCAAATACATGAGCGAGTACGGTTGGGTCTGCGTTCATTATGGGATAACTGGAACCGATGTTCCTTGTGAAACTGTAATTGTTAATAACAACTTATCCGACGATCGAAACCATAATATCAACATCTATAACACTGCGGCGGGTGAAGAAATAC
>Ga0075473_10000271_pt1 | contig 21272 bp, 16 predicted proteins | sample DEB19_08_DNA_FD_76340 | JGI IMG/M metagenome (GOLD analysis project Ga0075473, IMG submission 76340) | Aqueous microbial communities from the Delaware River and Bay under freshwater to marine salinity gradient to study organic matter... | ecosystem: Environmental > Aquatic > Marine > Coastal ... | reverse complement strand
TAAGCACGCGTGGGTTCGAACCCCACCGATGACATCAATGTTTTCACTGCTATATTTAAAATTAGTACTTTTTATATAAAAAATTGATAATAATTATTTATAATTAAAATATTATAACGATGACTGATTCAAATGATATGCTTTTAAAAGCTGCAAGGAGGGAAGAGGTTGTTGCTGCATACTCAAATGCTGTAGCAAAAAATAAGAGATGCTATCTCGAAGGCGATGATATGGCAACATCAGAATATATTTATCCAAATCAGATATTTGATGCTAATAATATAGTAGATAAGTTCTACAAAAATAAAAATCGTGTTATTAGCGTTCAAAAAAAGACCAAGGTAGGAGCTGATGGATTAATGATAGAAATAGCTAAACTTATGACAACTCATATTGATGATGATTTTGTAGTAAATCCTACAAATATAAGAATCATTACTGGGATGAGTAATGTAAATTGGGAAAAGGAAATGATTGATAAAGCACCTGATTGTTTTAAAAAAAATATTTTCCATCATGGAAAACTAAAATCATCGGATCTCACGAAAATTAGTAATGGTCTAATAATTATAGATGAAATTGATACAGGTGACAAAGAGTATCAACTTCTTCATAAAACACTAAAAGAAGCTGGTATATTGGATGTAAAACATATGGAAGAACATAATAATCATTTTGTTTTCATCAGTGCTACTATGATTAAAGAGCTTTATGATTTGTATAGATGGGGTAAATTGCATGAAGTTTATAAGATGACTATTCCGAAATCATACATTGGACATAAAGACTTTCTAGAAAAAGGTATTATTAAGGAGTTCTATCCTCTTAACATAAAGGATAATGCTGAAAAATGGATACATGAAGATATTATAGATAATTATGGAAATGATTACAGAATTCATATTGTTCGCATAAATCAAAAAAATAGTGAATTAGTACACGATGCTTGTATTCGCAATGGTGTCTTATTTATAAATCATACTTCTACTGATAGAATTAAACATGACGAACTTGCAAAAATATTCAACGAACAACAAAATAACCATATTGTTATAGCCGTAAAGGGATTCTTTCGTAGAGCAGATCTTATTCCAAATAAATGGAAACTTCGCATCGGCGCTACACATGAAAGTTGGACAAAAAAGATTGATAATAATGTTCAAATGCAAGGACTACCTGGACGCATGTCGGGATATTGGCGAGATGATATTGAAAACGGGCATAAAACAGGACCACATAGAACATCTATAAAATCAATTAATGAGTATGATAAGATTTATGAAGATCCATTTGGTATGAACACATATGAATGTGCTGGTTTTAAGAAAAATAAAGGTAAAGTAACAACAAAACCTACTATGCTTAATGTGAGAAACATCAATAATTTAAATCCTGTTGATTTGCCGATTGTGTCAGAAGAAGAAATAGATTATAAAATATTTAATACTGCGGATGATGGTATTAAATTTACATTTGATAATTTCAAAATTAATTTAAAAGAAAGAATTAATAATAATGCTCCGAAAGAATTACAACAAAATAATGGTGAAAATCCATCTATTGAGTATTTACTGAAACGAAAGTGGGGACTAAGTACTAATAATAAAGTGAGAATGATTCCAACTAATGATAATAAATGGCTGGTATATTGGAAAATAGATAAAAAATAAGAAAATAATACTATTCAATTTTTAATAACTTAATTTAGTAATTAATTCATATTTTTTAAACAGTTACAGCATTCCTATCATATAAGTTATATAATCATGAATACCATATAATTCTACATTATTTGAAGATATATGATAATACCATTTAAAAGGTATTATAAGAGCCATATTATTAAGTTTTATTGTTGATATTTCAGCAGATGCATCAGGCATTCCATTTACAGTAATAGTTTTAGGATTACACAATGTAACTTCACATGATTCCTTAGAATATATTAATAAATATTTGTATTTATTACGTTCCCATGTATCAGTGATAATTAAATTATTTTTAATAATATTGTTTGAAAACCAATTATATAATAATTCATTAATATCTTTTATTTTGTCATTAATTACAACCGGTTGCCTTTTGTATAATAAGTCAAAGTCAAAATGATTAGTATCAGTTTGATATATAGAAAACTCGTCAGTAAATATATAGTATAATGAAGCATATACAATTAATATAATAATAAGTAGATATAAATAGTCGTACATATTTAATATATGATAATAATAATTTTGATGAAAAATAAACATATATATTATAATATATTTTATAATTAAGGATGTCTCGTAGAAGAAGAATAAAACAAAAAATAAGAGAAAATATTACTAAAAAAATAAAATTACCAAATTCAATAGGTATTTCAAATGCTAAATCAAAAGCAAAAGATTTTGCTGAGACAGCAAAAGATTCTATTGTAAGTGGTATCAGAAAAATAATAAACGCAAATGAAGAAGAATTTAAAAAAATATATGGAAATGACGAAGATGATATTATTGGTTCAGCTTGGGAAAAAGTAAAAAGTATTGAAAATAAGGAACTCTTAAATTCAGATAATAATTCAGATAATATAGAAAAATTAATACAACATATCAAAGATAAAAAATATACAAAAACAGATATTAAAAATCCATTCAACAAAATAATAGTAATACCTTATTCTAATATAGACGATGAAGATTTTGATATTTATAATATTAAAAATGATTTATTTGATAGTTTAAATGCATCATATAATAATTATATTGAAATTGAAGAAGATGGTATAACAAATTATTATATACCAAAAAAAATTAAAAAATATCAAAGATATGCCATTGTTATAAATGGTAAAAATAAAGATATAAAAAAATTAAAGAGTGAATTAGAAAAAACAGAAAAAAAAATAAGAAAAGAAGCAAATAAAAATGAAGCAAAAGAACTAATAAAAAGTATTGGTATTGATATATTGCGAGATGATAAAATTGATACATTTCCACCTTTTTCAAAAATAGCTAATTCATATTGTTATATATATCCTTTTAATGTAATACTTTATGAAAAAAATATAATATATGGTTTAAAATGGGAGAAAATATATGATAATGATATTAAAAATTCAAATTATATTGATATTAAAAATACTATTGGTGAAGAAGAGTTTAATATATTCGAAGAAAAATTTAAAAAAGAATATGATGAAAGTAATAACAATGATGTAATTGAATTAACAAAATATAAAGATGTTAAAGATATAGTATATGATGCAAAATATTTAAATGATTTTAAAAAAGAAAATATTTATTATAAATTTGATGAGAATAACATATATTTATGTAAAAATAGTAAATTAAATTATAAATATAAAAATAAAGATTGGGATATTGCAGAATATTTTAATGACAATTCAATTGATAAATTAGGATTAGAATCTAATTTAAAATCAATAATAAAATTAAATAATGATTTAACAAGTAGATTAGAAAAATTAAGAGAAAAAGCAATAGAAAATGGAGAATTAAAAAAATATAAAGAATTGGATAGACAAGATAGGAGTGATGAAAGATTTAATGATAATGCTGGAAAGGTAGGATATTATACAACACTATTATTTGTTCATACTGCTAAATATATTCAAGATACATTATTAGCTGGAATTAAAACATTTTTTATTGCTTCATGGAATAATGTAATTACAGGATTTTTAATATTATTATTTATAATTTTAGTTATAATCATGGTTGTTGCATTGGGTGGTGGTGGAGGCGGTGGTGGAAATGATGGCCCAAATAAAAAGCCGAAGGAAGAAAATAAAGATTTTATTTCATTATTAAAATCGATGCCCTCAAATATCAACAGTGCTTTTGCTAATTTTAATAATTTTGCTACTGAATTTAGCAATATGATAACTAATGGAAGACGTGCAGTAAATGATTTTACTGATGCAATAACGGGTGATAATATACCAATAGATTCAATTAGGGAGGCATACGATAAGAATGATGGTAGAGGTGGTGATAATATAATTCATTACAATGATTCAAACGATTCGAATGTAGTTATAAGCGCTTATAAACCATATGCTATGATTGTTCCCGATAATGAGAATATTGTTAATAAACCATCTAATAATAATATTCCCCCAATTTCATTTAATATAAAAAGTGTTGATAGTGGAGAAGGTAGTAAATTATACAAGTTAGATTGTGAAAATACAAGCAATTATTTTACAAAATCTTGCAAACTAAGAAAAGATTATACATTAGATACAAGATTTATTGAAGAACCTGAATCTGATTACGAACAAATTAAATTAAGATTAAACTAAATAATCTAATATAATTTTAAGTAAGAAGCTAATAAAATGAGCGTAGATAAATCAACATGTAAAAATGTTCCTATTGAAGGGCAAGATGAAAACGATATTAGCGTCCAAGGAAATTTATTAGAATTTAATACTGGACTTAAAATATGTACAATAGGAGAACAACATTTATCTAAAAATTTAGAGATCTCTGGTGATAAAATAAAATTTAAAAATAATTATTATCAACAATTACCAAAAAAAGCACATTGCAATATATATGAAATTGAAAAATGGGAAGACTGGTTTACGATTCCATATTATTATATCAATAATAAATACGACAAGGGTACAAATGATAAAAAAAACGAAGGATCTTATTCTGTTCCTATTTGCTATAAGCCTTGTGAAAATGGGTCAGTAGTTAAACAAAATAAAAATGAATGCGAAAGTATTAATACATTTATGCGTGGAAAGTATAAAGATTTTATACCATATGATCCATTTGCCATAATTGCTATTATTGGAACTAAATTTGGTATAAATGGAACTAAAATTGGTACAAATGAAAAAATAAATTTTCATAAAGATAATAATATAGTTGGATCATATTTATATCATATAGAAGGTGATAAAAATATATTACCTGACTCTATACGAAATGATATTGAGATAGATAAAGATAAAATTAATAATTTTAAAGGTATAGGATATAATAGTATAGAATCTAGTGTTAATGCAACATATGTTAAACTTAAAAAATACATTGATGGAATTGATAATGAAAGTTTAACACAAGATAAAGATACATTAATTAAAGAAACAATTATTCGCGATATTAATAAATTCTATGATTTATTTGATACAAGAGATGAGTATTACATGAATTATTTGAAAAAAATAAAATATATAGGAAAACCTGAGTTTGGACATTATCAAGGTGCAAGATATGCGTATCATATAGCTGATTATTATACTAAAAATTATACTAAATATAATATAGAAAATCTATTGTCATCAGACCAGAATATTTTATTTATGTTTAAATATTGTTGTAATTTATGTTTTAGTAGCAAATATTTATTTAATGATAGATTAAAAAACTATGGCATACTTGAAGATGGAACTAATAATGATTATATTGAAGCAATAGATAATAATATTACATATACAAAAATAACTACTGAATACGAAACTACAAATATTAATATTAATAAAGAAGATATTCCAGCATTTAGCGAATATGAATATGTATTTAAATATTTTAGGAATTTATCTATTTTAGGACCATTTATATTATTGATAATTGTATTATTATTATTATTTTATTGGGTATTGGATCAATGGCAATTATTGGGTTTTTTCATGACTTATTTTATAAATTATCCAATAATATATGTTCTTAATTTAATTATGAATTCAATGTATTATTTTGCATATTATTTTATGTTATTATTTGGACTTATTATTGTTCATCCATTAAATATAATTATGTTAAAACTTCCCAATATTTTAATATTTGTTGTAGGATTATTTATAATATTATTAATTGATCCTTTATCGGCACTTAATATTGGTATTAATATGAGACCATTCGCATTTATTATATTAGATTTTATATATATAACACTTGTACAATTGATAAAATTAATTATTGAAATTTTAATAAAAATATTTTCATACAGTATTGTATCATTTCCAATATTAATATATGTAGTTTATACATTATATAAAATAACTTATCAAGACATAAGTATTTTATCTGATCCAAATATTAGTTTTTATCCATTTAAGTTAGGTATAATTAATATACATTTTCAAATGATGCGTAATGATTTTTTTAATAGTGTTTTGAGTGATCATATATATTTAGTTAAAAATTTAGTTAAAAAATAAAATTAATTTGTTTTAACAATATAACTATAATAACAATCAATATAGTTATTTTTAGCATCTTCACTAGACATACCCTTAATGCTATTCCATGCATCCCATTTTGAACAATCTTTTAAGTAAATTGCCCAAGGTCTTTCTATATTACAATCACCGACAGTAGCTTGTTTATAATATTTATAGAATTCAAGTTTTACATTATCCGGTAAATTAAAATCATCTAAATTTAATTTTCCAAGCTCTTTCAGTATATTTTCAAAAGATAGTTTATCACCCATTTTATAATATAAAATATTCTTTTTCTTATATAAATGTTATTTAAGAATTATATATATATATAATATGAATTAGGTAATGATAATTGACGAATATCTAGACTACACAAAAACATACAAAGAAAAATATGGTGAAAGATGTATAGTTTTAATGCAAGTAGGTTCGTTCTTTGAAATTTATACTATAACAGATAATATTACTGATAATGAAGTATTTATAATTGCTGATTTATGTAGTATACAAACTTCACGAAAAAATAAAGCAATAAGTGAAGTGTCACGAGCTAATCCAATAATGGCAGGTTTTCCATTGCATTCAATTTCGAAATTCACGCAAATTCTTCTTAATAATAATTATACTATTGTTTTAGTTGAACAAGTAACTGAACCACCTAATCCAAAAAGAGAGGTAACCGAAATTTTATCACCAGGTGCAAACATCAATATATGCAATAAACAAAGCAATTATATGATGGTCATATTTTATGAAATTATTAATGGTTTTGTAATTGCGGGTATATCAGGAATTGATTTGTCAACAGGTAAAACTTTTGTTTATGAAGTAGGGTCAACAAAACAAGATCCCGAGTTTGCTCATGATGAAATATTTAGATTTATTAGTACATATAATCCTATTGAATTAGTTATTCTTAGTGCACGATTAAAAGACGAAGATAAGAAATCCATACTTAAAAAACTAAATATTAACAAAATTTTGGTACATTATAAATGGGAAAATTGTGAATATATTAATTTCTTTAATAGTATCATTAATCAAAAGGAAATTCTAGATAAAGCCTTCTTTGTTAAAAAAGGGTTAATTTCAATTATTGAATTGCTAAACTTGGAAAGATTTACTATTGCACGAGTAGCATTTTGCTGTCTCTTACAATTTGCATATGAACATAATTCTGATATCATTAAAGAATTGCAAGAACCAGAGATTTTTGAAAATAATAAAAATATGACAATTGAATACAATTCAGCAGTACAGCTTAATATTTTGAGACTTTATCAAAATGATAAACCATTAATAGATATTTTAAATAAATGTATTACTGCGTTTGGTTCAAGAGCATTTAAAGATAAATTGCTGTTGCCTATGACAAATATAGATAAGATCAAAAAATCATATGATGATATTGATATTATGCTTAAAAATAAGATATTTCAGAATATTCGCAAATATCTATCAAATATTGTTGATTTAGAAAGAATGAAAAGAAAGATGATTTTAAATAAAATGCCTCCATTAGACTGGGTTGTATTTAATGAATCTCTTGATTCAGCTGTTAAAATTTATAATGAATTAAATATAAATGATGCGAATATTAAGTTAAAAGATATTACTAATATTATATCATATATTAATGACATAATTGATATAGATAAAGCTTCAAAATATAATTTAGCTGATAAAAGTAATTTGGGTAATTTTTTTAAACATGGTATTAATCATGAAATAGATGAATTAGTAACAAAATCAGAAGAATATTATAAAATAATAGAGAATTATGTTGAAGAAATTAATAAATTAGGGACAAATGATAATACATTTTGTAAGATAGATAATAATGACAGGGAAGGATATTATATTATTATGACAAAAAAACGTTATGAAACAGCAAGCAAGCAAAATAAGAAATTAATGAGTAGTTTTAATACTAAATCAATGGCTACATCCCAAAATTATAAAATTATAAATAATGAAATAACAAATGCGTCTAATAATATAATTAGTTATAATGATAAAATATCACAATTGGTGCTAATAAGTTATACTAAATTTATAAATGAATTCATTGCGAATAATAATGAAAAATTAGATAATATAATTAAATATTTAACAAGAGTTGATATAGCATCGTGTTGTGCTAAAAATGCTTACGAATATTGTTATGTACGCCCGGATATCAATACAGAAAAAACACAACGCGAATCATCATTTATTTCTATGAAAAATATGAGACATCCTATTATAGAAAGAATTCAAGATGATGTTGAATATGTTGGAAATGATTTGGAGCTTAATCAAGATGGTATTCTACTGTATGGTATAAATGCATCAGGTAAATCTTCATTTATGAAAGCAATTGGTCTAAATATTATTATGGCACAAGCAGGTATGTATGTTGCAGCAGAATCAATGAGCTATTATCCATATAATAGTATTTTTACGAGAATTTCGGGAATGGATAATATTTATAAAGGTATGTCCAGTTTTACAGTTGAAATGACAGAATTGCGAAATATACTTCAAAGATGTGATAAATATAGTCTTGTTATTGGCGATGAGATATGTTGTGGAACTGAATCTATTTCTGGAATATCTATTGTTGCGAGTGGTATAGATACATTGATTAAAAAAAGGTCTTGTTTTATATTTGCATCACATCTTCATGAACTAACAGAAATTACATGTATATCAAAACATATTAAAGATAAATCATTGAGTGTAAAACATATTCGCATTACAATTGATGATAAAAATAGAATTATATATGATAGAAAATTGCAAGATGGTCAAGGGTCTAAAATTTATGGAATTGAAGTATGCAAGTCTCTTGATATGCCACTTGATTTTATGAAAAATGCAGAAAAAATTAGAAAAGAAGTTGAAGGTATAAATAAGGATATTGTTAAAAATAGAAAATCTAGATACAACAGCAATGTAATTGTTGATAAATGTAAAATATGTGATAATGTTGCAGAAGAAACTCATCATATTGTATATCAAGAAAAAGCTAATGACGATGGATATTTATCAAGTTATCATAAAAATAGTAAACATAACTTAGTTGCTCTTTGTAAAGAATGTCATAGAAAGGAACATAATGGTGAATTGAAAATTAAAGGATATATTACCACATCAGAAGGTGTCGTTTTAGATTATAATTTTGTATAGTTTTATTATTTTTTATTAATTTATATAAGCAAAATATATATATATATGTATAACAGATAAATAAATGCGCGTATTAAAGAGAAACGAAGAGTATGAAGATGTCAGTTTTGATAAGGTTTTAATGCGTTTAAAAAAATTATCATCTGATTTAAATATAAATGTATCGGAGATTGCTCAAAAAGTTTGCACGCGTATTTATGATGGGGTAAAAACATGCGAATTAGATGAACTTGCTGCATATCTATGTAGTAGTATGTCTATTGATAATCCCGATTATAGTACTCTTGCTTCACGTATTATTATATCAAATCATCATAAAAACACTTCTCCGTCATTTAGCGAAACAGTTCAAATACTATATGATAATAAAGATATTCATGGAGAACATTCACCATTAATATCCGAAGAATTATATGATATCGTATGTAAAAACAAAGAGAAGCTCAATAATTATATTGATTATCAAAGAGATTATTTATTTGATTACTTTGGTTTTAAAACATTAGAAAGAGCATATTTGATTAAAATTAATAAAAAGGTTATTGAAAGACCACAACATATGTGGATGCGCGTTTCATTGGGTATTCATGGTAATGATATTAGAGAAGTATTGCAAACATATGATTTGATGAGTAAAAAATATTTTACTCATGCAACACCAACTCTATTTAATTCAGGTACTAAAAGACCACAACTAAGTAGCTGCTTTTTGTGTAGCGTAAACGATGATAGTGTATCAGGAATTTATGATTCTTTAAAAGAAATGGCATTGATTTCTAAATATGCAGGTGGTATTGGTATCCATATTCATCAAATTCGCTCAAAAGGAAGCCATATCAGAGGTACGAATGGAACATCGAATGGTATTATTCCAATGTTGCGTGTATTTAATAATACAGCGAGATATATTGACCAAGCAGGAAAACGTTTAGGAAGTATAGCTGTATATCTAGAAACATGGCACAGTGATATTGAAGCTTTCTTAGAATTGAAAAAGAACCATGGAGTTGAAGAAGAAAGATGTCGTGATTTGTTCTTAGCATTGTGGGTTTCTGATCTTTTTATGGAACGCGTAAAACAAAATGCTAAATGGTCTCTAATGTGTCCAGATCAGTGCCGTGGTTTAAGTGAAGTATATGGAGATGATTTCAAAGCACTTTATGAGAAATATGAAAGTGAAGGTAAATATAATAAACAAATTAATGCTCAGGAATTATGGTTCAAGATCCTTGAAGCTCAAATTGAACAAGGAGTACCTTATATTTTATATAAAGATGCAGCAAATAAAAAGAGCAACCAGAAAAATCTTGGAACTATTAAATCTAGTAATTTATGTGCAGAGGTGCTAATTCATTCGTCGCCAGAAGAAACAGGAGTTTGTAATTTAGCATCTATTTGCCTACCATCATATGTGGAAGATGGAAAATTCAACTTTGAAAAACTACATGATGTTGTTAAAGTAGTAGTTAAGAATCTAAATAAAGTCATAGATGTCAACTTTTATCCTGTGGAAAAAGCAAGGGTTGGAAATTTAAAACATAGACCAATTGGCATTGGTGTTCAAGGTCTCGCAGATGTTTTTATGATGCTCAAATATCCATTTGAAAGTAAAGATGCAGCTGAACTAAATAAACAAATATTTGAGACTATTTATCACGCAGCTGTTGAATCATCAATGGAATTATCAAAAAAAAGAAGTAAAATTATTAGCGATATTTTGAATAATAATAGTGATAATGATATTAATAAATATGTTAATGAATTTGAAAATGATGTTATTAAAACTAAATATGCTGGGGCATATAGTTCATTTGAAGGAAGCCCAATTTCACAAGGTTTATTCCAGTTTGATTTGTGGGGTGAAAAACCAAGTGATAGATACGATTGGGATAAATTGAGAAATGATATTAAAGAATATGGTATGAGAAATAGCTTGTTGATTTCACCAATGCCGACCGCATCAACATCTCAAATTATGGGTTTCAATGAAAGTTTTGAGCCATTTACAAATAATATCTTTCAAAGAAAAACATTAAGTGGTGAATTTATCGTTATCAATAAATATTTAATTAGAGATTTAATAAATAAAGGGTTATGGAACAAAGATATGAAGAATACAATTATCCTTCATGAAGGAAGTATTCAAAATATTCCTGAAATTGATCAAGAAATGAAAGATTTATATAAAACATCATGGGAAATTAAGCAACGTGTAGTAATTGATATGTCTGCGGATAGAGGTAAATATATTTGTCAAACACAAAGTCTTAATATTTTCATGGAAGACCCTGATTTTCAAAAGTTGTCGTCAATGCATTTTTACGGACATTCCAAGGGACTTAAAACTGGTTCTTATTATTTGAGAACAAGACCTAAGGCTAAAACACAACAATTTACAATTGACCCTGATTTTGCTAAAAAGAAAATGAGATGTGCAGAAGAAAATGGAGATAGCTGCGTATTATGTTCTGCATAATAAGTTATCTAATTTAATATTAGAGTAATGAAAGGTGGAAATAGTGAAATTAGAACAATGCAACAAGGATTTATTGGAACAGCATTGACAGATATTAAAAATAATCATAGTATCTTAAATCCAATATATGATACAACAGCATCAATTGGTATTGCATATAATATTGCTGTAACAATAGTTCTTACTATAATATTTGGAATTTTAATATATGCAGGTTTTTGGATTAAAGACTTTGATATAAATAAATCTGAAAATGTTTTGGGTAAATATAAAAATGTAAAATGTACACAAGAAATTATAAAAGATAAGGATAATAATAATAAATCTGTTACTGTATGCAATGCCGAAATTGTTTACACAGTTGGAGAAAAAGAATATATTAAATCTTATAAAGCATCTAAAATAGTAAATGAAAATCAACCAGTTACAGTTTACTACAACCCGGCAAATCCTGATGATTTTATAATTGAAAAATACACATATTATTTTGGAATTAGTATGATAATTTTAGGATTTATAATAATCGGGCTATCATGGTTTTGGTTAATACTTTCAATCGCTTTTAAACCGATAGCGGCTGCTTCTGGTGTAAATGCGATTGGTGACGCTTTAACATAAAAACACTTAAAGAAAAGTTATCTTGTTTTTATATAGGGATAATTAAATGGTAGCTTCTAATTCGGGATGTATTAATATATTTGATTTTAACAATGTTGTAAAGAAACTAAGAGCTTTCTTTGATAGCAAAGGATTCATTGAAGTACATACGCAAAATAGATTAAGTATATTAGCAGCATGTGAAGATCCAAAAACTATTTCAACATACGAATACGACGAACAAATATGGCCTTTACCACAAACAGGTCAAATGTGGCTTGAATATGAAATATTAAAGAATCCTGAAATTAACGGGTGTTATTGTGTAAGCACAAGTTATAGAAATGAACCAAATCCTGTCCCTGGTCGTCATGATAAGATATTTCCAATGTTTGAATTTGAATTAAAAGGTGATATGGAAGCGATGAAGCAATTGGAAATTGAGCTTTTAAATCATCTTGGTTTCGGCAAATTTTATCCAGATGGTAAGTATCCAGAAGGCGATTATGTTGATATTGCTAATAAATATGGTACAAAAGAATTAGAACATCAACATGAAGAAAGATTACAAAAAGATTATGGTCAAGTTTTCTTTCTTAAAAACTTTCCAAATTATAGCTCTCCATTTTGGAATATGAAACAAGCAGAGCAAAGTGATGTTGAAGGTGGACATGCTAAAAAAATAGATGTAATTATAAATGGTATTGAAACTATCGGTAGTGCTCAACGCTCATCTGACCCAGATGAAATGCGCAAATATTTCTATGAAATTAGTGATGGTGAATATGCTAAAATATTATTTGATAAATTCTCAAAAGAACGTGTAGAAGCTGAGCTAAACGAGTTTTTATCAAATAATTTCTTTGAACGTTCGGGTGGAGGCATCGGAGTTACTCGTTTAATAAGAGTAATGAAAGAAAATAATTTATTAGATTAATTTAATAATTTTTTTGTAATATATATAAATAAAACATTATATATATATATAATAATGACTTCTAATTCTAATGAGGAATACCTATTAAAACAAAGTGATCGCCTTACAATTTTTCCGATCCAACATAATGACATGTGGGAAATGTATAAAAAATCTGTTAGTGCATTTTGGACACCAGAAGAATTAGATTTAAGTAAAGATATAGATGATTTTAATAAGCTCAATGATAAAGAGCGAACATTTATTAAACATATTCTAGCATTTTTTAGTTCAAGTGATACTATTGTAAATATTAATTTGGGTGAAAGATTTTTAAATGATGTTCAAATATTGGAAGCTAAATTTTTCTATGCTTTTCAAATGGCAATTGAAAATATTCATTCAGAAACTTATTCACTTTTAATTGATACATATTTCAAAGACCCCAAAGAAAAGTTAGAAGCATTAAATGCTATCAATTATATGCCTTGTATTAAAAAGAAAGCAGATTGGTGTTTTAAATGGATAGAAGATGAAAATGCGCCATTCTCACAAAGATTACTTGCCTTCGCTCTTGTTGAAGGTGTATTTTTCAGTGGAGCATTTTGCAGTATATTCTGGTTAAAAGAAAGAGGATTAATGCAAGGTCTATCTTTTTCTAATGAATTAATTAGTCGCGATGAAGCTATGCATGTAGAGTTCGCTATATTACTTTATTCTAAAATTGAAAATAGATTACCACAGTCAACAGTTCATAAAATTGTAAAAGAAGCTGTTGAAGTTGAAAAAGTATTTATTAATGATAGTATCCCATGCTCTATGCTTGGTATGAATGCTGACTTAATGTGTTTATATATTGAATTTGTAGCAGATAGATTGCTATCACAATTGAATTATGATAAAATTTGGAATTCTGCAAATCCATTTCCCTTTATGGAACGTATTTCAATTGAATCCAAGTCAAATTTCTTTGAAAGTCGCGTATCACAATATAGCAAGGCTAATGTAGGTAGCAATCAAAATCATTCCGAACTTCGCAAATTTGATTTAGAAGCAGATTTTTGATATACTTAAAGATATTAAAATATAATTTAACTATATATGAACAAATTTTTCAATATTTTTAATGAAATAAAAAAACAAATTATATATATATTAAATGATAATGATATATTATATACAAATAAATATTTTTCGTGTTTAAATGAAATACTAAATGTGTTAAAAAATGCATTGTATAAAATTCAAGACATATATTATAAATATATATTATATCCAAAATTGAAAAATCTATGATTATTTTTGTATTATATTTTTAAGAAATATCTTGTTGTGATAAACATAACTTAATTTCTCCAAGTGATGCAATTGTATATCGTAAAATAATTGGATAGTTATTTTTAAGATATATTTCTACATTATTGGAAAGATTTGTACATTTTGTAAATATTGAAAGATATTTGAGACTAAATATCCCTTGTATTATTTCTTGTTCTTCGTTTACACTATTCTTTTTTATAGTTATAGATTGTGATTTTTCAGAACCCAATATAGTTTCTTGATGGCAGAAATCTCCTTTACAACTTAGTATTAATTTGTCTCCAATATTTCTAAACTCAATGAATTCAGCTAGATTATGCATATCTCTTATGATTTTTTGTAAATAATTAGATGGCATATTAATAATTGTATGGAAATCAACTGGTGGTATTTGTATATTTAATACATCAATATCTAATACAGATAATTTATAGTTAGTTTTATAATTTTTATCATTATTATCTATTGTTATACCAAGATGATTAGGGTCATCTTTCAATATATACAAAGAAAGAATGTCATTATTTGTAATTGTTTTAATTAAAGCATGTAAACGCAACATATTAATACCAACATATGTCTTTTTCTCACACTCATATATTTCAAATTTATCAGCTTCTAGCTTTAAATGAATAAGTACAATATGGGTATTATCCATAGCAACTATTTTAATACCTGTCTCATCAATCTCCAAATTAACATCCATTAAAATTTCTTTCAACGCATCAATCACCTGCTTAAAAGTTGATGCTTGTATTGTTTTTATATTTAAAATATATTCGCTGTTATTATTTTCCATATCAATAATTATTAATTAATAATAATTCCTTAAATAATAATTGGTTACACGGTTAGTTACGGTTAGTTACGGTTAGTTACAATCTATTTTATCAAATCTAATTGTTTTAATAGGGTATGTATAACCAGGTATTACTTTTAATAAAAGTAATATAATTATAATACTTAAAACAATATTTACATTATAATTACCTTCTTTCAATAATGGTTTAATAAAGTTTTCATATTTTACTGCATCATAAATATTGTCATCTATTTTTGATAATATTATCTTTTTATCTATTTCTAATAAAGTTTTTTGACCAGCTGGATATTCATTATAATATTTTTTTAATACTATATTCACCAATGTAAATATTATTACACCTGTTAATATACCTTTTATTAAAAATAAATCCGTATATGTTGAACTTTTGGCATCAGTAATCATTTCAATAAATGATTTCTTAGAATTATTATACCCCCCTTGATTTATTGTATATTTTCCTAATTCTATAAAATATTTACCTTTACTATCATATTGTTTTGTAGTACTATCATCACCACAATCCTTTAAATATATTTTTGTTAATAATGATGAAAAAAATATTGGTTCTAATTCTTCTTCACTATTTTTTTCATCGATATTGTTTTTAACACCATCACCCCACCATAATAATGATAATATTGATTTAAAATTATTTTTTAAAAAATCAAATTCACCAAATATACATTTTAAATCTGTACCATAAGCCTCAAAATTATCTAGAATATACTTCTTGAAATATATATCTGTTAAACTTCCTCCTTCACTTTTTGGTTTATTAGTTACTTTAAAATAATTAGTTTCACTAGAATTATTGTATTTTATATAATATTCATTTCTAATACTAAAATCTATTTTTGTATCAATTTTAAGTAAATCTTTTTTACTTAAAAATCCCGGTTTTTCAATGTTTGTTAAATATTCATTAGAAGTAATTTCTACTTTACTTTCTTGATTGGATCTATTATAATTATTTTCTTCTTCTACTTCAAGATATATATTTTTAAGATTATCACCGGTACTCAAATTTGATTTTTCACAATTATCAATAAAATCACTAAACACTTTTACAACATCAACACTAGTATCTTTATTTATTATACAAAGTTCCTTACATAAATCAAGAATATTATAACAAATTTTAATATCATTTAAATTTTGATTTGTTTCTTTTGTTGAATCAATATTAAAATGTTCATTTATATTCATTTCATAAAAGTTATTTTTATTTGTATTTTTAATAATTCTTTTAAGATGATTTTTATAATTATCATCTATTATTTTATTATATTCTCCATACAAATAGTTTTCAAATGTGCTTTGATCATCTTCATATTTATTATAATATTTCTTACCAGGATTATTAAAATTATTACTTATTATAAATAATATTAAAGCAGAAGCAATACCAGTATATATTATATTTTGATTTTCAACATAAAAACTATCTTGCATTGTTGCTGACATCTTACTTCTTCCTGCATATTCAGCAATAATTGAAATTGATATTATAATTACAAAAAATGTAAAAATTAAATTATATATCTTAAATAATATTGTATTTATATTTGTGGTCAATACAATATCTTTATTATAATTTGTACAATTACCCTTGACGACATAAGAATTTAATAATATTTTATATCCAAACATTGTTGATACTGGAATATTATTATCATTTACATTCTCGCTATTATCATTATCATACCATACAAACAAGGCATTATATACACTATTTAAAAAAACCAGTGAAGATATTATAAATACAATTATAATAAATATAACTACTAACTTTTGTTTAATTATTGTAAAATTACTCATTTATTATAAATGGGACTTCTTATTTATTATAATATTTTTAATTACTTTAAATTACACCATATATAGCAGTTTCTATTTCATCTTTTGCAACTTTTATCCATTCTATTGTTTCTTTAATTTTCTCTTTTAATTCTGGTGTACTTTCGTCATGATATAACATAGCATATAATATTATTAAAATTACAATAAAATTTACACCCATTTCTAATGCCAAATATAAATTGAAAAAATATACAGGTGTGAAAAATTTAAGGTTATCATTTGCATTATCTACATTTTTAACAAATATATCTATTTTATTATTTATTAAATTTATTAATTTAATAACATTATCTGATGATATATTATATTTATTTAATATTTGATTTTTAATTGCATCTCTTATATTATTTAGTTGATTTTGTGTATCTGTAATATCTAATTTTTCATATAATAAAGAACGTAATGTTAATGTATATTCAATATCTTTATCTATATTTTTATAGCCAACTTTCACTATATCCCCTAATATTAATTTATTCAATTTTAATATTATATACGGGTCTTCCTTATTATTATTAATAAAATACATATAAACCATAATTATAAATAACTGCGATGCCAACAATTTATTGCTTTTATCGCGTTCTGATTCTATTGTTGAAGATGTTAAATGATAATTTATACATTCTTCTATATATTCCTTTAAATTATATAGTTTTGTATGATTACCAATATTAAATTTTTTATTTACTAATAATATTTTTTTTGTAAACGATTCTATCTGTGTTTCAGCATCATTATTTTCATCATTAAAATCTACAATAGTATCTCTTTCAACTAAGTGTCCATAATGAGATAAATATTTTAAATTATCAATAGTTTTTGCTTTCAATTTTTTGATTTCATTACTATCCTTATTTTTATTATAAAATAAAATTATTTCACTAAATTCACTTTGCATTTGTAAGTCAATTTTAAGTAATTCATTATATATTTTATAGATTCTATCGTAAACATTTTCAATGAAAATTTTTTTATACAAAGTACTATGAACCATGCAATATAAAAGAACAGATATAATAATTATTATTATGCTAAATTTTTTATTATAAATATATCTAAAAATACTTTGATCATCTTCAATTTTCCTTTCACGAATAGTATATAATAAGTTACTTGTAAATGTTATAATTATTTTTATCATAAATATAAATAGAATTATAAATATGACAAATATTATCATTTCATAATATCTATTATTTAGATGAACGTATAAATAAGTCGCTTTATCATCGTATAGAGAGAAACTACTAAAAAACTCCCATAAATATCTAGATATATTTTCAAAAAATCCTAAATCTTCATTTATTTTCTCATATTTACAAAATATAATTTTACCATCTTTATCTTTTTTATCAACGGGTGATTTAATATAAACATAAGTATCATCTTTATTTTTTTTTATTTGTTTTTCAATATATGGATAATCATAATAATAAATTATATCTCTAAAATCATTATAATTATATTCGTTATATAAATTTGTTCCACTTACTTCTTCAAAATTACCACTATTTTCTGTATAAAAATTATTTGTTCTTTTATAACGTATATCCTTATTCTTGTTTAGCAAATAAACATAATTTATCAACATATAATTGTAAATTTGATTTAATTTGAAAAATGGTGAGTTATTATAGGTATGTTCTTTTATAATCGCATTAATACTATATACACTATATAATGTATAGTTAATTATTGCAATTATAGTTATAATAAAAATTAACGCTATTATTAGATAAATTACATAACCAATTACCGTTGTAGTATTTTTATTATCCATGATTTTATCAATCTCTTAATTAATATCTATAAATTAATAATCATTGCGCCAATTATTAAAATAAATAAAGTGAATAATACAATTAATATTTTAAGGTTATCTTTCAACCAGACTTCAAATGTCGTATCAATCCATCCTATTTCTAATATAAAAAACGTCAAGGTGAATATTGATATTATAATTCCAGACATTGTTATAAATAATAACCATATTTTATAATATATTGTATTATCTTCATGATAACTATTGATATTTCTAGAATATTTTGATATTCTTTCTTTTACTTCATTGTACTTAACTCTTAAATTTTCACTAGGTAATACATAGTCTTGATTAATAATATCAGGATCAAAATTATCTCTAGCAAAATCTGGCGGATATATAAACAAATATTTATTAATTACTTCTTCAAATTCAGGTAATATAATATTTTTCTTAGGATTATTAAGCATATGATAAAAACATTTATTATTTGGTGGAATATAATCTATATTGGGATCATGTGGATTTGATTTCATTTTAATTATTCTAAAAGAAGCATCATCGCTTACTATATATGTTATCATTAATCTTAATCTATTATCAATTTCTTCATTTTGATAAAAAAACTTCATTACATCTGCTGGTTGTGGTTCTTTTGTTGGATCACTTTCCTTTACTAATGCTTTTGCTTCTTCACTATTAATATATTCATATAATTTTGTAGGTAAACTATTACCATCATTTTTAATCAATTTCTTATATAGATCAGGTATTATATATTTTTCAAATTCATCATTTATCCCTTTCATATTACCATAAACTTCTGTATCAATAACATTTAAATTATTATAATAATTGTAAATATAATATATCAATATTAAAAATACTATCAATATATAAATTGATAAATATTTTAAGAAATTATATTCAGCTTCATTCGTTAAATCGTAATTGAAATATTTACTATATCCAACTAATTTTATTTCTTTACTAATTCTAACATATGATAATGCATCAACAATATAATTATACCAGAATATAATAAACAATATAAAATATATGAAAAACCACATTAATGTTTTTTGATCAACAATCAATGAATTAGTTTCATATAAATTGCAATATTTTTTATACAAACTATCATTATAAGGCGAACTTGTATTAACAGGTTCAGAAACCATATTATATCTGCTTATTATAAATTGAATTATATCTAGTAAATTTAATAATAATATTGTTAAAAATATTAAAATAATTACAATCAAAAATATATTATCAATTTTTTTTGTATTATCACTATTGTAAATTCTAACAAAGTTATCTACTAAATCGTTAAAACTTCTAACAAAGTTATCTACTAAATCGTTAAAACTCATTTGTTAATCTTAATATATGTATTTATAAAATATTGAAAAAATTATATTGCTTTAAATATCCATAATACTAAAAATATGGCAATTGGATAGCTAATTCTTAGCAATAATTCTTGGAAATCAGTTAATACATTATCTCCAATATATTTGCTAATATAATGTGTTACCATTCTATCAATTGATATGCCTAGAACAATTACTAATGAGAATAAAGCTAGTTTTATAACTTCTGTTCTTTTCATATTCATTCTATCCATAAAAGTTGATTCTAAACGTCTTCTTGAATTACCGTCTTCTTTTTGCAAAGGTTTTTGTTGTAGTGGTTGTACATGTTGTACATGATTTACTTGCTGTTGCATTTGCTGTTGCTGTTGCTGTTGCATTTGCTGTTGCATTTGCTGTTGCTGTTTTTCTTCTTGTTCAATACCAGATTGTGAAGCCATTTTATGTAATTGTTGTCCAGATAATTGTGAAGAATACATTCCACCACCTTCTCTACCCCCCATTTGGTCACCCATCAAATTATCATCTGAACCATATAATAAATTTAAATCAGTCATAATATCCTACTTATATAAATATAAATTTATTATTTATGAAATAAATAATCTTTTAGTATAACAGATTATAATAATAAAAATATGGATTATGAAATGATATTCAATTATATATCATTAATACTTGCTATTTTTATTTTCATTGTAATGTTATCTATTTGTTATAGTAAAAATACTGTTGAAAGATTTGAAATAGAAAAAGTAACAGCAACTGGAAAAGCTAAAAT
>Ga0075473_10000270_pt1 | contig 21320 bp, 38 predicted proteins | sample DEB19_08_DNA_FD_76340 | JGI IMG/M metagenome (GOLD analysis project Ga0075473, IMG submission 76340) | Aqueous microbial communities from the Delaware River and Bay under freshwater to marine salinity gradient to study organic matter... | ecosystem: Environmental > Aquatic > Marine > Coastal ... | reverse complement strand
TTTGTTTTAATTGGTTAATAACGCTAATCTATAGAATTTTCTACATATAAAAAAATGTTTTCTGGAAAAAGTGAATCAGGATTTTTGCCCTGCCGGGGGTTCCGCCCAGGCGTTAACTCCTGCTACCAAAAAACTTTAGCCCACAAAAAAGTCCAAGATTTCTCTTGGACTTTTTAACCAAACAAACTAATCAAACATTCTCATTTCTTTTTAGCTATCCCCCTAATGATGGGACCAGAAAGATTATAGTCAAGAATCAATCTATCAAAATATTTCTCTTTCTTTAGTCTATAATCAAGATCAATGATTAAACCAATCTCTTCAGGAGAAAGCAATTCGAAATGACTGTATTTTCCATATTGATTACACTTAACTAAAACCTTGTCGCCAACAAACCCAAAGACCTTCCAATCGCAATTTCCTGTTGGTTCAACAGTTTTGTGTCTAACTATAAAAGATTGCATGAAATATAAATCTTTTCCTAGAGCACGTTCAAATTTTTCAGAGCTAATTACTGGATTCTTTAGAATGATTTTTTCGTGTGACTTTAAATAAATGGATTCCCCCACTCTAAAACCAAATTTATCTTCGAATTCGATTTTTCCAGTCAAACCATTAGTTTCTAGGTATTTGGCAAAAGATTCACTCGACCCTTTCTTACTATCCCATTCTAAATGTGAGCAGCTCTCATAATTAGAAAGCTCCACTACCTCAAAATAATTGTAATAGTTTCTTGTTGTATAGTATCTAACTAAGGCCTTTCCGTCCACATAAAAACATTCAATTGTTGTTCGTACAATAGGATTTTTTACTTCTTCAGGGGGACTTACGCCCAAAACATAGTGACTACCTCCACGTTCTACTATATCTACTCCAGCAGGAAAATAGAATTTACCCCAACTTCCATCATACCTAAACGGAATAAATCCTTCTTGTTTTAGCCTAATTTGGTCGCCTACTTTAAATCCTAAATGAGACTTCTTTTTTGAAGGTGCAATTATTTGCTCAGTCACATCATATAAATCAAATTGATTGCGCTCGTTTTGTCGCAAAGCGTGTGTGAATTCCCTACTGGAGTAATGAAAATCGTAAGCAATATCACCTATCCTAACCACATAATAATAATCATATTTGTGTGCTAATCCTCTTATTTTATTATCTAATCTATCAGATTCTTTATTTAAAGAATCTTCCAATTCGTTAATTGATTTTTTTATCGCTTGAAGATTTTTTTTCTCTTTTCTTAAAAGCTTAAGTGTCTCTTGATTTTTCTTTTTAGCTTCTTGGGTTTCCATATTATTTGTTTTAATTGGTTAATAACGCTAATCTATAGAATATTCTACAAACAAAAAAATGTTTTCTGAAAAAAATTTAATTCAGACCTGAATCGATCCATCGAGGGGGTTCCCCAAGAATTCTCCATTGCAGACCAGAAAAAATTACACACACAAAAAACCCCGGACTTACTGTCCAGGGTTTAAAAAGATTAAAGGAGTTTTTAAAAAAGTATTCTACCTAAAGCAGAACCACCTTTAATTAAATCTTCACTTATTCCTTTCTTGTCTAAAGCTTCCCAATCTTTTTTAGGAATAGAACTCTTTGACATTGCAACTGCAATTTCATAAGAGCAACCTTCTTTTATCTTTTCAAATATCACTCTACTTGCTTTTGCCCCTATAACTGTTTTAAAGTTACTATTACACTTAACTCCATAATCATGTTTGTAAAAGCTATCCTTCATCTTAACTTTTGAAGGAACAATATTAAGATCAAGTATTCTTGAAATTAAATGAATGTGTTTGGAAGTTGTTCTTGTATATCTTCCATTTTCAATTAGTTCATTTCCTTTAATTTCAGCTACGATTGTTTCATAACTAATAACCTTATTACCTTTGATGTAAAGGTTATCTTTAATCTTGTAAACGTTTTTTCCTAAATTCATAATTGTTGTTTTAATTGGTTGATGCAAATATATAGAATATTCTACAAATAAAAAAATGTTTTATGAAAAAATTCCAAACCTACCTAAAACCGAACCGCCTTTCTCTAAATCTGGGGTTAGTCCAGTTTTATCAAGTAGATTCCAATCCTTTTCAGTAATATCATTCTTAGATGCAGCTAAAGCAACTGGATAAGAAGCACCAGATTTCATTTTATTAAATATAAGTTGTAATATTTTTTCAGAAACTGGATTCCTGTAACAATTGAAATTCTGTTTAACCTTTTGTGGTGCTCCCACTAGAGATTTGAGTTTATTATCCGAACAATAGAAAGAACCAATAGCCACTTGTGGTGCTCCTTCAAGAGATATGAGTCTATTACTTTCACAATAGAAATCACCTCTAACCACTTGTGGTGCTCCCACTAAAGATGTGAGTTGATTATGTGCACAACTGAAATCCCCACCAACCTTTTGTGGTGCTCCCACTAGAGATGTGAGTTTATTATTTGAACAAATGAAATCCCCACCAACCACTTGTGGTGCTCCTTCAAGGGATGTGAGTTTATTACCATAACAATAGAAACCCCCTCCAACCTCTTGTGGTGCTCCTACTAGAGATGTGAGTTTATTATTTTCACAATAGAAATCGTCTTTAATCTCTTGGGGTGCTCCTACTAGAGATGTGAGTTTATTACGTGAACAATTGAAATCTCCTCCAATCTTTTGTGGTACTCCTTCAAGTGATGTGAGTTTATTACGTGAACAATTGAAATCTCCTCCAACCTCTTGTGGTACTCCTACTAAAGATGTGAGTTTATTATTATAACAATTGAAATCACCAGTAACCACTCCAAATCTGACAACCCCTTGATATTTTATAAAATCTTTACAAATAAAATCTCCTTCTATATCAACGATTCCAGTTTTAGCATTAATTTTAAATTTCCCATTTGTATTTTTACTAAGCCAGAATAAAAGTTCAATTTCTTCTTGAGTTAATTTACTAAGGTTTTTCATAGTACTTGTTTTAATTGGTTGATGCAAATATATAGAATTTTCTACAAAGAAAAAAATGTTTTCTGAAAAAATGAATCAGAATTTTTGCCCTGCCGGGGGTTCCGCCCAGGCGTTAGCATCTGCTACCAAAACTTTAACCCACAAAAAAAGGATCCGAAGATCCTTTTTAAGAGCTAGCTTTATTTACCTTAGATTATACCAAGTTCAATTAATTTATTAAAAAGATCTTTGGTTGTACTTTTTTCAGGTCTTACTATAAAGATTGTTTTATCATCTTGAACAAATTCATTATCATCAAAATAGAAATCATGATTTCCGTTGATAGCATGAACTAAAGATCCCACACTATTTTCATCATCAGGGAAATATGCACCAGATGTCCAAGTACGATTTTTAATCATAACAAAATTTTGGTCTGCCCATGTTTTTAAAGTATTCATTGCGTATTCCTTTTCAATTTTTTTCATATTAATTGTTTTAATTGGTTAATAGTGCAAATATATAGAATATTCTACATATAAAAAAATGTTTTCTGAAAAAAAATATGACCAAACACATTCCTCCGCAGGGGGTTCCTCATCGCGTAATCCAGGCGAACATCCAAAAACCTTAGCCCACAAAAAAAGGACCCGAAGGTCCTTTTTAAATTCTTTGGGTTTTTTAATCAACCCAAATTTCCTGTGTTCTTGAAACGCTTCGCCAAGCTCCTTTTTCCAAATCGTAATAAGCAACCTGTGAATCTGAAATCTTACCACCTTTTGGAAGTTTGTCTTGTGGAAGTCTTGTTAGGTCCAAAGTCCCTAAAGCAATTCTTAATTCTCCTCCAACTTTTCGGTAATAAAACTTAACCGCTCCTTGGTTTAGTTTTTGTTTTAAATCATCGTGTGTGATTTTTGTTAGACTTGCCATTTTGTTTTTTGTTAATTGGTTATGACGCTAATGTATAGAATATTCTCTAAATAAAAAAATGTTTTCTGAATTTTTTTTAATTTGCTGTTCTTGTTAAATCCTCGATTAAATATTCATTTAAAGTTTTCTTACCCATTAATACTTGGATCTCACTTAGAAAGTTGGAAACGTGTTTGTGTAAAAGAGCAGCATGTTCCTCTTCTGAAGCTGCCATTAAAACAAGTTTAATTGTTTCCCCGATAAAGATAGATTGACCATCTTGTTTAGCTTCTCCAAGAGCTGAAAGTAAAACTGATAACATTTCAATGTTTTGGATTGTTTCGATTTTTTGATCTTTTTTCATTTTGATTGTTTTAATTGGTTATGGTGCAAATGTATAGAATTTTCTACAAAGAAAAAAATGTTTTCTATTTTATTTTTGTACAATAAAATGAGTTACAATCATCATGGAAACTTTTAAGAATTGTTTTTCTCATCTTCTTTAACTCTTTAGGTTTGTCCAATTTGTAAAACATCCAATATAATAAATCTCCCATATGGTTTATCCTAAGCCAAATTTCAGTTGTACATCTATGATCTATGATTAACTCATACCATTGGGAAGTAACCATTCCCCACGAATAATTACCATGGTCCTTGTGTTTGAGAATAACCCTAAAGTTCGTTCCTAATAATTCCCCCTTCTTAATTTTAAACTCCGGCAATAAATCCTTAATCAACTTCATAACCTTTTCCATATATTCCTTACTCATCTTTTTTACTGGTTCAGATTTTAACTCTTCATCTCTTTTCCAAACCTTATCGTAATCTTTTTTTTTCATATTGTAATAACTCCTGGTTTTCTTTTTCATAGTAGTTTTTTAATTGGTTAATGGTGTAAAGATATAGAATTTTCTACAAAGAAAAAAATGTTTTCAAAAAATTATTTTTCAGACCGAATCGGATGTGCTGCGGGGGTTCCCCAAAGAATTCTCCAACAGATCTCCAGCAGAAATCCAGGAGGAGACAATTCCTGGGGTTCCCCACAAATTTACCATGGCTGGCCAAAAATGAAAACCCACAAAAAAAGGACCCGAAGGTCCTTTTAAAAATTGTTGTGTGAGATTAATCTCCGTCTTCATCATTGATACCTGGGAATCCTCTAAATATACTTCCTAAAGAACTACTTAAATTAGCCATAGTTCTTTTTGAACCTATCATCATACCTAAGAAAATGAGTTTCTTTTCGTATAAAGATAGTGGTGCTCTAACCTCACCTAATACTTCTTCTCTTAAATCCTTCCCTGATTTCTCAAGAACATCTGAAATAGTATCATTATTTTCCCAATGGTTGTCAACTAAGGAATTTAAGAATATTACAAAATTCTCTTCCATTCCTAATGCTTCTGTTAATGTCTGTTCTTTTCTTTTCATTTTTAATTATTTTGATTGGTTATATCGCTAATGTATAGAAAGTTCTACAAATAAAAAAATGTTTTCTTGAAAAAAGTGAAAAAAACCTCTCGCGTACGCACGTATACGCACGTCCCCCTCCTGGGGACCAGGAGATAAAAAAGCCCAAGATTAGATCTTGGGCTTCGGCAGGTTTACCAGGTTATATTGTTGGCAGCATTTTTACCCTGGCAGAACTAGTACTTATTAGAATAAACTTTCCAATGTGTAATAATTCCGGGTGTTCTTTTTTAAACGGAACACCTTACGTTCTTTCCCTTCTTCATCTAGGTGAATCTTTCCTGTATCTTCGAGGGTTAGTGTTACTCCGGGTTTAACGCTAGTAACTCCTTTCTCCTCAAATTTAAGATTTGAGTACATCTTCAAACTCTTTTCTAGAGTCACTGTTACTTTTCTGTTCATCTTTCTTTTTTGTTTTTGTTTATACTATTTGTTGATAACTGTTGAATCCATTCATTACAAAAACCGCCTTAGAACCATATCTGTCATAGCCTCTTAGTATTAAAGAGTTTCCTTGCCAGGTAGCACTTTCGACTTCTATAAATAAAGGATTTCCTGCTAAGCAAAACCCAAACTGATTATAATAGAGTTTTACTGTGTTGTTAGAATAGTTAATATCAACTACTCCGAATTCTCTGCACTTTTCCCAATTCATATTTTTTGTTTTAGAATGTTCGACAAATTTAACTACTTATTTTTAATCTAAAAAATTTTTATATCTTAAGTTTTAACGAAATTATTTGTTCTGAATCCTTTCCATAAATATTAAATATTATTGGATCTTTTCCGGAGAAGCCCTCTTTTTTTAATCCGGTTGTTATCGAAGTTTCAGTTATAACTTCCTTATCCTCTAGGTGATCTAGGTTTTCTATAAATTCATCAGTACTATTTTCGTTGTCCAATATGATAGAAGCAATTGCTTTTCTCTGGAACTTAGAATCTAAAATACTTCCCTTCATTCCTTTATATAAATCCACATCGAAGCTTTTTCTATGAACTGATAAAATCTCTAATTCAGAATTCATAATATTTTCTATTATGTCTTTAAGACTATACTCTTTTCCTGTTTTCAATCCAATCTTATTTAAAATGAACTCGTGAATTTCGTTTGCATTTAATCCAGACTTACTTAGGTCGGTTGATTGCTTTTGTCCCTTTCGATAAACCATAATAATACTTTGATGATTCGTTTGTACTTTTAGTAGAACTCGTACCCTTTTGTTTCTTCGATTTTGCCATTTTATATTTTTTATTAGATTGTTATTAACTTCCCAATGTTAGAAATTTCTTTCTAATCAAAAAAATGTTTTCTAAAATTTATTCCCAATATTATAATAATGAACCTTTTTAATACTAGATCTTGGAATAGATTTAAGAGATAATATACTCTTACCCACACCAAATATCTTTTCCATAAAAGGTGAATGATCGTTACCTTCCACGAGATGTTTGTCACTAACTTCCACCTCTATTACAGCTAGTTCATTTTCACCAATAGCATGCAATCTAAATCCCATCCATCTAATGGCGGAATCTATACTATCAGTGAGATAAACACCTTCCCAGTATGCTATTAAACCTTTCTCCTCTATTGATTGGACATTGCCAACTCTTGTTGCGTGATATAATCTCATATGTTTATTTTTTAAGTTCATCAAAATAGAAAGTTAATGCACGGTTCCAACCAATACTTATATTAACATAGGTTTCCCCAAACTCAGGTTTTTTACCTCCCTTAATTAGTGCCTTAGCTATTTCAAGCTTACCTAATACCAAATCATTATCAACTTCGCTTCTTGGTGATTCCATAAAGGTTGTAGCAGTATATTCACCACCACAACCACATCTACAATGATTGTTTTTTCCTTCATAAACCTGGCTAATCTTTTCCAGACCGATTTCTAAGAATTCTTTTTTTGTCATGTTTTAGGTTTTAATTGGTTTATATCGCTAATATATAGAATATTCTACAAATAAAAAAATGTTTCCTGAAAAAATATAATTAAAATCGCATTGTCGGACAACATCCATCGAGGGGGTTCCTCAACATAGACACATTTTTTACATCCGAAAAACACCACAAAAAAGGCCCGGAAATTTCCGAGCCCCTTCTGCGTGCTATAACCAACTAAACACTATTGAAGTTTCCTTTTTGCTTCTAATACATTCTCAAGTAATTTAACCCCTGAAAATCCGTTTTGGTATGCGGATTTAACTAGCCATTCCCCTGCTGCAGTAAAACAATATCCGTATTCTTGAATGTCACCTTTAAAAAATTCATCAACGGATTTGTTTTTACTTTGTCTAAATTTTTCACCACGGTCACGGTGATAAGCTAATACAATTCCTTTTGTTGGGGTTCCGAAAGTGTGTCCATCACCCTCTGGGATTTCAATCGTTGGTGCCAGAATACTTATGTCACCTAAGGCGATTAATTTTTTTACCTTTTCGTGGTCTTTGTAATGTTCAAAAAGGATTTCCCCGTTGTGCTCAGGATAACCATCAAAGTGACAGTAGATTGATGTTACTGAACCATCCTCGTTTTCGATTGCGATCATTGATCTTGTTGCCATGTTTTTTTGTTTTAATTGGTTAATGGTGCAAATGTATAGAAAATTCTACAAAGAAAAAAATGTTTTCTGAATTTTTTTACTCTAATAATTCCAGTTGGTAAGTGTTACAATACTTTCATATTTTTTTAAGATCTTTAGGATGTGCTAAGTATAATTTTTCTATAGTTTTCAATTTTTTACTATTTCTTAATTTTATAGTCTCTTTCCAGGTTTTATCTTTTTGTTTATCAACGGGGAATCCAAAATCATCCATACGCACCTTGGTTAAAACAAGAGGCTCCTTAGAATGTAAAAATCCCACCACTTCAGCCTCCCTAGTAACGCTACATTCTTTCATTTTAAATTCATCTCCTATAGACAATCCATATAAAAAATTCTCTTCTGAAATATTAACTTTCTTATATTTAGATGACAATTCAATAATATTCACAATTGGACTTTTCTCCCAAGGATCTTCATTAGGATCTAAGAATTCTAATTTAATATTAATTTTTTTAGGAGCATTAGATTCCTCTTGTGTTAAATCTATACATCGAATCCAAAAATATTTTTCTTCTTGATTGATGTAAATATCTCCAACTTTAATATCCCCAAATTCTTTAATTTTAATGGTATCATTTTTACTAATCTCATTTGAAATATCTATTAGATCCATATAAGCTTTTGTATATTGATCTGCAATTTTTTTACTTATTTTCATATTTTTTTTAATTGGTTAATGGTGCAAATGTATAGAAACTTCTACAAAGAAAAAAATGTTTTCTGAAATTTTTTACTCTAATAATTCATTTGGTTTGATCTGTCGACCTACTGTTTCCCAGTAACGGATTGTGATTTCATATCCTTCGTTCTTAGGAAAAGATTCTACTAGCTTATCATATAGCTCTCGCGTCTTGCGTTTATCACCAACCGTTAGTGAGCGTTCGTGGGTTGCAAAGAGGTGTTTACCATCTTTTGATACATTGATTTCAAAGTGTGACATAGTTTTTAGTTTTAATTGGTTTTAGGATATTTTTCTGCGTATTTACTTTTTATCCAAACTATCGGTTCCATGTTGTCTGGATCTAAGCTTATAATTTGAACCCCGTATTCTTTCCCTGTAGCCCAAAGGTCCTCAGCCATTTTTACAGCCTCTTCAAACTCCAAATTTCCTTCGATAACAATAGCTTCTGCATCGTCATCTTCAAAGGTTGATACCTCAAATAATTCTTGTTTTTTCATGTGGTTTGTTTTAATTGGTTAATAACGCTAATGTATAGAAACTTCTACAGATAAAAAAATGTTTTCTTAAAATTTTAATTCTTTTTTAAGCCACACAACTAAAGAATCAAATTCCTCCTTTCCTATTCCATTAATAACAGGAATAACAGCTTTTCCTAATCTCGAAAGATTGAAAAACAATTTTCTATATAAATCATGACTTATAGAAATTAATTTAGGGGCATCAAGATGAAATAGAAAACTGGGGTTTATTAATTCAGCAAGTCTTTCTGAAGAGATTTTTTTACTCTCAATTAAAGTATATGTGTATGTAAATTCTCCATGATCGTCTGTAGCTTCTTGCCAAAACTCAAACGTATTTTTTTTAATCTTCTTTAATTTCTTAATTTTTTTTTTACAATCATCATCATAGTATTCTCTTTCCCATTCAGTTTCTTTTTCTAAAAGACCTTTTAGCTGTTTTTCGTCAACCCCCTCTTTGGAAACAGCCAAGAAATAATTAATCCTCTCATCATCTATTCCACGATAATCATCCTCTTCTTTTCTTAGGTCTTCCACCAAAGTTATAATTAACTCTTTATTCTCATCTGTTAAAGTTTTTATCATAGCAAGCCTTTCTTCAGATTTTTTTTGATTGATAGCAAGCCTTTCTTCCAATTTTTTTTGTTTTCTAAGCTTATCAGCTTTAGTCTCTATCTCAATTTCTAAAATATTTGCTATTACAGAAATATCAATACCTATTGAAACGCAAATATCTTCTAATACATCCATTGATATAATAGTAGGGCTATTCTTTAGGGAATCTAAAATATCGTCATTTATAGAAATTTGATCTTTCTCGATTTTTTCTAAAGCAATTTTAGAAACTTCTTGCTTTAATTTTCGGATTTTTTCAATTGACATAGTTTTTGTTTTAATTGGTTAATAACGCTAATGTATAGAATATTCTACAAAGAAAAAAATATTTTCTGAAATTTACATAACATTATTAAATGTTCGACAAACTTCTTCTCTGCCTTCACAAACTCTAAAATCTCCACCACCATAAAATCCATTCTCCATCAATATCCCCATTTCAGGCTTTATCTCAAAAAAAACATCACCCATCCCAAGCATAGTATATACACCCTCAGCTTGATCTAAGCTAATTAGATGTTTTTTGTCTACCTCTTCCCCTTTAAATAAAGAAAATAAACTATCATTTTCTGTGGAAAATCTTACAAATCTATTTTCTGGATTATATTCCAGTATTTCAAGGGTTTCATAGTTATCCTCATCTACGCTCTTACCATTGAGAATATAACTTTCGAGAGTTCCAACAAAAATATAATTCTCACTTACAAAACATGCTACTGAATAGTTTTTCATATTATTTATTTTAATTGGTTTAACGTCTGCATCTTGAATCAAATTTAACAACCATATCATCATAGAAGGATTCTTGGACATCTTCAAAAGTTCCATTTCGTCCTTCATTGATAAACATACGGTTACCTTCTCTTTGGATTGTGCTGTTTCCAATTCCTGGATGAAGAGAAAGAGCTATGTATTTCTTTTCTCTTTTAAGCTTCTTTAGTAGCTTTTCAATTTCGGGTTGATTTTCCATTTTTTAGTTTTAATTGGTTATGACGCTAATGTATAGAATATTCTACAAAGAAAAAAATGTTTTCCTAATTTTTTCTTAATTTCGCATTAAGATAATTTTCTGCTCTTAGGTTAGTAATCTTTTCATCGTTACCAACCACCAAGTTAATACCGCTTTTACTTTTATAAACCCATTGTGTCTTAGGATCAAATTCAGAACCTGTCGAATGACTGAATTCAAAAATCTCAGATTTACCACTAACCATGTTTTTAATTTCATAGGTTGTGTCAAAAGGTATATTCCTTTCGTTTCCGTAGAATGTGTTATCCTCTTTATTAAAGATAACTGGGTTATTACTTGAACCCGGTGAAATACTAATAATTCTCATGTGATTTATTTTAATTGGTTATGACGCTAATGTATAGAATTTTCTACAGATAAAAAAATGTTTTCTGAAAAAAATAGTGATTAAAATCACACGATCGGACAGTATCCGTCGAGGGGGTTCCTCAACTCAAACCAAGCGGCCGCTACAAAAACTTTAGCCCACAAAAAAAGGACCCGAAGGTCCTTTTCTTAATAGTGGGGATTTTCTTAACTCTTCTTCATCTTCTCAAACTCTTCCTCTGTCATCAAAGTTACCTTACACCATCTTTGCTCCCACTCTGCACAATACTCTTGAATAAGATAATCAATAACATCCTCACTTGATTCATCCTCCTCGATAACTTCCAAAACATCCTCTTCTGTTATCTCAAAATCCTCTACCAAAATACCATCTTTTAGATATTCTTTTGGTCCTGTTACTATAGCTTTATATTTTAATGTTTCCATGTGGTTTGTTTTAATTAGTTATATTAGAACAAAAACAGTCTCTTCTGCGTGAATACCAGATTCAGTATCAATCCCCATCGCTCTCATTATGGGAATAAACAAATCCTTGTTGTTCACCACGATCATATAACCGGGATCATCAGTAATGTCTTCTCCACAATTTAAGAATCCCAAATAATCTGGGCTCTCTTTGTCAAATTGAAAATCACCTTTCACACTTTCTAAGAAAGCGATTCCTAATTCTAGCTGTTCTTTTTTCATATTATTTGTTTTAATTGGTTATGTCGCTAATGTATAGAATTTTCTACAGATAAAAAAATGTTTTCTGAAAATTATTTCGCCTTTACCTCTTCCAATTCTTCCCTAGAAAATTCAGAATAGCTATCTATAATCTCATTAACAGCATCAGTATTGAACCGTTTGAAATTTTTACGATAATAATCACAAACTTCATCTTCAATATCTGATTTTAGTGTATATAAAATTTCTTCAAGATCTTCAGATTCCTTTGCTATTTTAATAATGTTCTTTTTGTCTAAAATTTTCTTTAGACCTGGAATTTCATCAAAAGCATCCTTATTGATCTTATGTTTAAATATACCATTTCTTATTTCTTCAAGAATTTTTTCGTCGCTTGTACCCTTAGGACATTCAATTTGTATTATTCTGTGTGTATAAATAGGCCAATGCCCAGGAGATTCTGTGTCGTTAGAATTTGGTTCAACACTGCTCACACACATTTTAAACAATTCCTTTTCAATAATTGGAGCTTCATGCAATTCTTTAGGGTCTACCCATTTTGGAATTACTTTATTGTAACCATTATGTCCAATTATAACCTTATTTTGTTCTAAACAAAATCCGATAATCCTTCCCTTCATTTTACTGGAGTTTCTCATATAATAATATAATTCGTCCAATTTCTTTCCCCACATCTCAGGTTTTTTAATAACCTCTATTTTTGTAGCATGTTCTAGTAGATAACTTATAGATACCTTAATATAAGATATATCATCAGGATTTAGAGAATATAATGTAATATTGGATTGATAACATCTTTCTGGACCACAATTAGTTAGATCATAAATATCTATAGAGTTTATTAAATAATAACATATTTCATCGTAACGTTCCATTTTTATAAAATCACCAACCTCGAAGTCACCAACCTTAGATAACTCATGGGATATACTATTATTGGATATATTATTAGAATAGAATTCCTGAGCCTGCTTTGTTACCCTTAGATACTCTTCCAATAACTTTCCAGTGAGTTCACTTTTCTTTTTCATATTATTTGTTTTAATTGGTTATGTCGCTAATGTATAGAATTTTCTACAAATAAAAAAATGTTTTCTGAAAATTATTCCAGATATTCTTCTATATTAAACCATATCTCAAATCCATTGGCAATCTTATTCTGTCTTCCATTTCTCATCCAAAACCAATCATGATTAAACTCCCCTCTAATTTTCTTAACCTCTCTAATAACCTTCTCTTCCCCTATCTTACCCATAACAACTTTGATCGGCTCTTTAAACTCTAGAATTGCCTTATCATCCCAATCATTATTTCTAATTATTTTAATCCCCATAAAATCAACCACCTTCTTATTCTTTTTACGAGTACAACGGTTGATAAAATAAGAAGCCCCTTCCTCATCTAACTTGTTTGCAAATCTAACATAATCAGATACTCTTGGATAAGTCCCATCCTCATCATCACTGGATATCTCAAAAAGAATCCCATTTTTACAAGAACCCATTGTTCCCTTAGCAGGCTCTAAAATCTCACCATCATCGATAATGTGCCAAATTGAATGTGTTGTTTTCATGTTTTTTGTTTTAATTGGTTATACCGCTAATGTATAGAATTTTCTACAGATAAAAAAATGTTTTCTGAAATTTTTTAATATTCATATAGAACCGCATAAAAATCAAATTTAAAATTTTCCAGCATAGATTCCAAGAGAGAGATTAAGGGGAAGTACCTATGATAAGCATCGGACTTTATTTTCTTAACCAAATCTTCTAAAAGTAATCTTGGATCAAATGCTATCAACTCCTTACCATTATCATCCTTGTTAACTATTGCCTCTTTATTCTTATAGAAAATTTTATACCTATCAAAAGCCCCGAAACAAGATAAAACCTTAGCACCCTTTATGTTAATTAAACTATTAAGCTCACTAAAATCTGTTTCCTCTAAATCATAAGTACAGATAACATTAAAATGATTCTCATCTAACTTAACCGAATCCAAAACCCCAATAACTACCTTATATTTCATTTTCTATATTTTGCACAAATGTATAGAATCTTCTATAAACAAAAAAATGTTTTCTAAGAAAAAGAAGAATGCAGCCTATCTGCACTCTTGCGGGGGTTCCTCACCAAGGATGCGCAATGCGATTCGCAAATTCTTAACTCACAAAAAAGGCCCGGATTTTTCCGAGCCTCCTTTTGAACCAAACCAACTAAAATTAAAATATACCAAATTTTCCTAACACACTAACTCCTTTTTGTAATTCCTTATTAGCAAAAGATGAGATGTAATCCTCTATATTAGTTTCTTTAATTTTTTTGTAATTCTCTTCATCAAAAGCCAATTCTTTTTTTACTTCTTTAATACTTTTTAATAAATCTTTTAATTCTTCTTTTTTTCTTTCCACTCTATCTAAAGCTTCCTCAACCTTACCCTTGCTACATTCAGTGATTTCATTTTTAAATTTTGCAACAGTAATTTCAATACTTCTTGTTTCCAAAAAGCATTCTATGAAACGCTCACATAATCCATATTCCAAAAAAGGATCGTTATTGTCAAATGAAAGACATTCAACTTTAGGTGAAAGAGATTTAAGAGAACCTATATTTAACCTGTTATCAGAAGCATCTATATTTTTTACACAATCAGGAAGACCTTCAAAAGAATCTACCAGATTATTGGAAAAATCATATTGCTCAGCAATTGGTGCTCCTACTAAAGAAGTTATTTTATTCTGATAAAAAACAAATCTATGTTTTACAGAAAGTGGTGCTCCTACTAAACTAGTCAATTCGTTATACGAACAATCAAGATTTTGTAATTTACTTGGTACGCCTTCAAGACTTGTTATATTGTTGTTATCACAATTATAGTCACCCTTAACTTTCTTAGGACCAAATTTTAAACTCGTTATCCTATTTCCGTTACAACTAAAAGATCCTTCTATTACAGGAGTACATCCTTCTAAAGATTCAAGTCTATTACAAGCAACATCAAAATCACCTTTGACAATTTTAGGAGCACCTATCAAATTCTTAAGATTGTTATGGTTAGCTTCGAAATTCCCATGTACTTCAATAGGAAATCCTTCCATTGTTTCAAATTTATTCTCAACACAAATAAAATTACCTCTAATAATTCCAAACTTAATACCTCTGAAATCCTTAAGCTTCTTTCTTCTACAAACAAAGCTCCCGTTCACATGTACCAGACCAGTAGCTTCATCATACTCATAAGGAGGTAAATCTTTCTGGTCATAACCTTGTCTAATGTATCGCATAACAAACTCGTGATTCTTAGATCCGAATTTTGATTTTTTTGTTTTCATTTTAATGTTTTAATTGGTTAACCAAATGTATAGAATCTTCTACAAACAAAAAAATGTTTTCTGAAAAAATTCCTACCGGTTGCTATGCGGTCGGCCTGCGGATGCTGCGAGGGGGTTCCCCAAAGAATTCACAGACGGCCACAAAAAAACCCAAGATTACTCTTGGGTCTGGAATTCCGAGAAAACGTACCCGTTATACCTCTGGAGTTCCTGGCGAATTAGTTACATGATGAAGTATGTCTGAAAGGCTTCTTGTGGTTTTGCTAAGTATTTTTTTCTCCATTTTCTTTCTTTTGTTTTCTAAACACCTTTTAAATTTTTCTCCTAACTCGTGTGCATCATCGTTTTTAAGAGCTATGTTGTATTGGTACTTGCCATTGATTATCATTAGTTCAGTTCCTTCCATAATCAAAAAAACATCATCAATGTCAATATAAAAGGTGTGTGACATAGGAGCAAAAAGAAGTTCTGAATTAGGATGAATTAAACTCTTCTCAAATATTTTGATAGCTAGTCTTTGACTTTCAGTTAGTTCATAATTTTCATTTAAAGTCTTCTTTAAATAGTCATCAATTCTTTTTCTTCTTTTAACCCATTTGATGAAGAGTATTCTCATTAACCTTTTGATAAAGGTTTTCTTCTTCGGTCTTGCAGGAGGTTCCTCAAACTTCAGCATAGTTTCCTATTATTTTGTTCCACTTGTTTCTTATCTCTTCAGCATATTCAAAATTCTTATGGTAATCACAACACACTTTGACAAAATCCGGATACGCAAGCATCAACTTTGGTATCTCCGAATCAGGCGCAGAGATGATCGCATTGATGAGGATCCCTCTCCAACTCTCATCCAGTCCAAAGTATATCCAAGTTAAAAATTCGATCTCCTCATTGGACAGACCTGACTCTTCGGGGGTCACCTCTAGGTAAACCTTCTTCCCTTCTGCTACTGATCTCCATTGATTTACATCCAGATCATAATAGGGAACCCCAGCATGTGACTGGTTTCCTTTGGGTTTAACATCATCCGGGATATAATCTTCGTAGGTTGTTCCTCTTGCTTCTCTTAATGTTCCATCTAATTTCTCGTAATAGAAATTAACTTCCTTCCTTTTTAATAATGTTTTAAGCACATCTACCGTTACTTTAGCCTTCATTTTATAGTATTTACATATATTATATAGCGTTTATTCAGGTAATTTCAGATATACAGAGAAACTTTCCATTATTTTTTAGAAGATACTAACATGATATAAGCAAATCTTTTAGCATCTTAGCCGGGGGTTCCTCAAAAAAGCCTCGCACGTACGTGTATACGTGCACGTAAGCGTGCATCGCACGTGCATATGCGCGGGGACGCCCTGGGGTCCAACCCCACAAAAAAGGCCCAGTCCTAAGACTGAGCCCCTTGCCTCTCATATTTATAACCAATTAAAACGGAGAGACAATTTGATTTTCCATATCGAATTTACCAGCAAGGATAGCACCTGCTTCTTTTTGGATCAAGCTACGGCTAGAAGGTGCAATTCTAAAGGCGTTATCGTGAGTTGAGAAGTGTGTTAACCCATTAACCAAATCCCAAACTGTTGTACCTGTCTTTGCGTTCTTCTTTTGTTCATCGCTCATTCTAATAGGTGGCATACCGAACTTAACATACTCTGTTATTGTTTGATCGTAAGGTACCCAAAATCCAATCTCTTCTTTCTTTGCATTAGAATGTCCAAGGATCAAATTAGCTGCACCCTCGATCTCTGCAAAGCTAGCCATAGTTCCAATAGCCTTGTTTACCCTTTCCTCAAAACTCATTGGTTTATAATTTCGCTTTTCCATCTCTGCAAGGTGTTTACGGAATTCATCCATTCTTACATCATGTAAGCCTTTTAGTTTATAACTCTCGCTAAAGCTATCACCAATCATTCCGTTTGTACAAACCAATCGATTTAGGTAAGGAGAAACTAATAAGCCCTTTTCTATTGAATTTGATATGCTAATACCCCCTTGGAAGAATTCATCCTTTAACCCACCCACATTGAATTCCCTGTCTGGGTTAAAGCAGTTGAGGTTAACTGACCCGTCATCAGGGTTAATATTAAAATCCCTAACTGAAAGGTTGTGATCTGAAATAATACCTTCTGCAATTTCAAAGAAAGTGTTATTAGAGATATACTCACTTCCTTTTTTAAGAAATCCAACTATCTCTTTTTGAACCGGGCTAGCTACCATAGTTATCGTACTCATACCCTGTAAGATCAACGCACTCTTCATTTTGTTAACTATAGAACGACTAGCATCTTCTCCGAAGTACTTATCCACTCTACCTTGAAATTGGATAGGCACACCTAATATTTTAGCCAATTGTGAAAAGGCTTTTTTAGTCATAGGTATTCTTACCCCATCTACCTCAACTACCCCTGTGTTGACAATTTGAATTTGTCCAAGGGGAACGGTTTTACGGATTGGTTGTAAAGTTACAGATCTAAGTACTCTTTGGTTGTAGATCTCTTGGCTGATTGTTTGTGTATTCATATTTGTTTTTTATTGGTTACTAAATTAATAGGGATTTTTAATATAACCGGAGGAAGGGTGATCCCAGCTAACCCAACCCCCGGTCTACCACACATGAACTATTCTTCTTTAAGAGTTGGCATTCCAAATAGCTTGTCGAAGCCTTCGTCTTGTTTTTGTAATTCGTCTTTTTCACTTTGCAATATATGTCTTGCTGCTTCATCCAAGTCATATCGGGCAGTATCATACTTAACATCCCCGGTAGCAGAAAGATCAAAGAACATTCTCTTATTCACTTCTCCTCTTCTGTTTTTAGTAAAGACAATGTATCTTGTTCCGTCCTCTTCAAATCTAACCTCCATCATCCCTGTGGTGTTGTGCTTAAGCTTGTTTGAGCCTACGAAGTTACCACCCTTAGTTACCTGTTGTATACATAAGAATGAAGTGTAAGCCTTAGTATCGTTCTGACCATCGTTATTCTTACGCATCAAATCAATCAGCCATTTTTCCGTTCCACTTGTGCTCATCCCGTTAGCCTCTTTAACCGTATCTTGTACCTCAACAAAGGAGTCAATCAGTACGGCGTCATAACCCTTTCTAAGCATATGTTCCACTACGAGCTTAGGGTTCTGATCTAAGTAATCTCCAAGGAATAAGATATCAATGGTACCAAACTTAGGGTAACGCTTAACATAACCATAAAGGTCTATGCGGTCCATTTCGGCTGAGATGAAAAGGACTGAAGCCCCTGATAGCTGTAGGTCTGAAAGGATATCCATGGCTACCGTACTCTTACCAACCCCTGGATCCCCTACCATCATAAAGTTGGTTGCTCTGGGAAATCCACCATCGGTACTCAATAAAGTGTCAATAGGTTTGCCTGTTTTAATAGGCTCGAATAATTTTGGGTCGAATGTTAGTGTTTCCATTCTTACTGATTCTGGGAGGATCGTAAGAATTTCAGGAGTACTAACTTCTACCCCTTTGGCGAGGCGTTTGGCCTCAAAAGCTCGGCGCACGCTCTCTGCGATTTTTGCCTTAGCCTCTTCTGTCATTGGTTTTCTCATTGTGTGGTTTTTATTGATTAGTTTCGCTAATGTATAGAAAATTCTAGAAAGAAAAAAATGTTTTCAGAAAAAATTATAATTCTGCTTGAAATCCACAAGATCCATTTTCTTGGACACATTCTAAGATTTGCTTACCTAAATGTAATCGTGCATAATGCTCAAGCAACACTCTAACCTCGTCCTTAGGTATTCCAAGTTCTTCCACAATCATCTGGTCATTGTAGCTATCATGCTTATCAAAGAACCCGTCAAACTTCTGCTTATTCTCTCCTAAGAATTCCAAGCATTCATTAATTCCATTTTGGATATCTGGGATATGACTCTCTTCAAATTGATAGTTTAGATATCCTGTCTCTTCCCCGTTCTCATCTATATCTTCTTCCCCATAAACCCCAAAGTTATCAGCATCATCGCTGTTCTGTACAGCAAACCAAAATTTGCCTTCTATGTCTCCTGAATAATAACGTCCCATTGTTTTTTATTTTAATTGGTTAATAATTTTAAAGATCACTTTCTGAGAATACGTCCTTAAGGAATTGACCCTTTGTCTTCTTTGAAGCATTAGTACGAAGACCAATAAGTCTTCTGACCTCTTTTATAGTAATGTACTTTGGGGATCGATTTCTGTAAAAATAGGTTCCCTGTATCTTCTCTATAAGATTAAGTCGATTGAAGAATTGCACGTGGTTCTCTTCCGTGATTTCATTCATCCCCACGGGCATCGTACATAATATAATTGTAGAAAAAGGCTCGTGCATTTGACCCTCTTTGCTAAACAATTCTTTGTAGTTCTCAACTTTTGATACGTTCCAGTTTAAAGGCATATTAGTTGTTTTAATTGGTTAATATCGCTAATGTATGGAATCTTCTACAAAGAAAAAAATGTTTTTTACAATTTATCAATTACACTATCGATATGTACTTTCTTACCCTTAGATTTACCGGGGAACTGTATCATAATAACTGCTCTATCCTCTTTCCATCCAAACCCAGCAGTTTGTTTAACAATCCCAGAAAAGTTACCATTACTAAACTTAACCAACACTCTATCACCAACACCAACAACTTTATCGTTTAGCAACCTAACCTTATATTCCCCGTGATTATAGATATTACTGTGTGAAACCCAGAATATCCTATCCTGTTTTAAAAAATCAGCTTTATCCATATTTTTTTATCTAAATATAATCTCCCTTTCAGAAATACATCTTGACTCTAATCCATTTTTTGACATCTTCTTTAAAGCCTTATCCATATCAGAAGAGTCATCTAGAATAACTGTTAATTGCCTTGGAGATCCTAGATGAGCTATTGCATATCTAATTTTCCCATCTCCCCATCCTATTGATTTGGATATTTTTTTTAAAAGATCCTTTTCTTGCATATTGTATTATTTTAATTGGTTAATGACGCTAATGTATAGAAAATTCTAGAAAGAAAAAAATGTTTTCAGGAATTTTTATCCAAGTGTTCTTTTATTTTATGAGCCATCTCATACTCTTCTCGTTCAATCGAAATATCCTGTAAAGCTTTCCAAACAAACTCACAATAATCTCCGAAGAGCTTATTTTCATAAGCTGCAAGAATTAAATTTTTCGCCCAAGAACTATCCATATCCTCTTCCTCTAACTCTTCTATTCTAGCTACGATATAATCCAATTCATTCCTAATCTCTGCAGCCATCATTAAAGCTCGAGGTGAACCACCCTTTGGAAGATCCCTATGAACCAAATCACCGTTCTTGTAAGCATACTCACCTACATTATGACCAAAGTCTTCGTCTGCAAAACTCACTCTAAATAAAGCATCTGGATATTTCAAACTCAACTTAGCGATCAATCTATCAGGTGTACTCCAAGCTGTCTCAAACTTGATAGTTCCATCATTGCGTAAACAAATCTCATAAGCATTCCATTTAGTACCCCAATTCTCAACCTGCCAACCATACCAATCATTGTGGCCATACTTACGAATGAACTCCTCACTCATTTCCTTAGTGATTCCACGAGTAACACCAAAACTCTTTTCATGCTCATCTAATTCCCCAGCAGCTATTCTCGCCTCCTGTTTATTATAATCTTCCTGAGATATAATCCTAGCAGGAGATTGAGTATTTATTAGTTCCTCTGGGATTGGACACACCTTATTGAAATCTATAGGTCTTCCTTTACTTGATATCTCCCATTTAATTTTTTCAACTAGATCCTCTGGACCTGAAATCTTTAATAGATTGATTACGTGATTTGGCATTTTATATTATATTATTTGTTTAACAATAATTGATATCTCACCTTCAGCTTCACCCTCTTCCAATTCTTCTGAGCTAAATCCTCTCAGCTTTGCAAACTTGGAAAATGCCTCGTCTCCGTCTTTTGCTTCCACCTGTTCAATTTGTGGAGAATCCCAGTCTTCTCTTTCTAGTAAAATTACGATGTACTTTTTCATGTGTGTGGTTTTTTAATTGGTTAACTTCGCTAATGTATAGAATCTTCTATAAAGAAAAAAATGTTTTCTGAAAAAAAATTTAAACCCGTCCGAATCGAGCCTCGCCGGGGGTTCCTCAACAAGGATGCTGACTTCGTCACTTTTTCCAAAGGCCACAAAAAAAAGACCCGAAGGTCTTTTG
>Ga0075473_10000263_pt1 | contig 21558 bp, 22 predicted proteins | sample DEB19_08_DNA_FD_76340 | JGI IMG/M metagenome (GOLD analysis project Ga0075473, IMG submission 76340) | Aqueous microbial communities from the Delaware River and Bay under freshwater to marine salinity gradient to study organic matter... | ecosystem: Environmental > Aquatic > Marine > Coastal ... | reverse complement strand
TGTCCAGAGGGAAAAGAAATTAATCCTGTAACGGGAAGATGTGTTAAGAAATGTGAAAAAGGTAAAGTAAGAGACCAAAAAACAGGAAAATGTGTTAAAGATATTAAAGTTAAAATTGTTCATGAGTGTCCAGAGGGAAAAGAAATTAATCCTGTAACGGGAAGATGTGTTAAGAAATGTGAAAAAGGTAAAGTAAGAGACCAAAAAACAGGAAAATGTGTTAAAGATATTAAACAACCATCTTTTGGTATATCTAAAATGTCTAGCTTTATATCTAGTCCCACTTCATTTTCTCTATATTATCCGGATTTAAATGAAGATGATTTTTCGAATAAAATTGCAAGAAATAAGAATTTTGCTATTCACAAGATACCCAAGTTTCCTATAATTGAAAATATAGAAGATTTTAATAATGTTGCCGATAAATTATGTGGAACTTTTGAAACTTCATTGTATCAACATTTTGTAAGTCAATATATATCTCATAAAACACCTTACAAAAGTTTATTATTATATCATGGTGTTGGTGTAGGTAAAACATGTTCTGCAATAACTATGTCTGAATCTTTATTAGCAGCACATGATAATAAAGAACCAATGATATGGGTTATAATGCCACATTCTTTAAAACAGAGTTTTAAATCTCAAATATTTGATATAGATACACATACATTTGAAAATATTGTAAATCAATGTACAGGTGACACTTATGTAAAATTGTTAAATATTTATAAATCATCTTTTAGCAACAAAAAGGTTCTTAATACAGAGCTTAAAAAAATATTAAAAGGAAGATATAGATTATTTACTTATGATGGTTTTGCCAAATATATTCAAGAAAATTATAAGGATAATATTGTAGAAAATAAAGTAATTATAATTGATGAAGCGCATAATATAAGAAGTACAAACAAAAAAGATAAGGATTCTTTTATTGCTTTAACAAATATATTGACATCTGGTATTAACAATCGTTTGGTTTTATTATCAGCAACACCAATGTATAATGAACCAAGAGACATTTTTGATTTATTTAAATTAATGTTACTTAACGATAAACGTGCTAAATTATTAGCTAAATATGAAAAAACATTTAATAATCAAAAACTTGTGATTGATGATAATGTAAAGGAATTAATTAGAAAGTTATCTTCTAATTATATTTCATATTTAAGAGGAAAAAATCCTTTTACTTTTGCATTGAAATTAAATCCTGAAAATAGTGGAATTAGTGTATTAAAAAAAATACCCAGTCATGACCCTTCAAATAAACCTATACCTGAAAAAGAAGCTAATTGGTTAAATAATATTGATAATGGTATTGTAACATCACAACTTAGTTTATCACAAAAAACTATGATAGAAAAATTAGGATATAAGGATATAGAAGAAACAGACAGTGATGATATTTCAGAAGATAATGAATCTGATGATAAAAATCAAAATATGCGATTATTACAACCAATGAATATTGTATATGATAATGATATTGGTAATAAGGGGTTTTTTACATTTTTTACTAAAACAAGAGAAAGTGATCCATTATTAGTAAAATATAATAAAAAATATGAAAATGCTCTTATGCCTGATGATAGTAATTTGGGTAAATATTCAGGGAAGTTTTTAAATATATGTAATATTATAAAAAATTCAAAAGGTATTGTTGTTATTTATTCGCGTTTCTTATATTCAGGTATATTACCATTTGCTGTTTGTTTGGAACATATGGGATTTTCAAGAGAGGGAACAAATAATATATTGAATAATGCAAGCATAATAAAAGATAAACCAGTGTATGATAATATTAAAACACCAAAATACTGTATATTAACAAGCGATAATAAAGAAATTATGGGTTCAACTAATATAGATGCTTTAATAAACAAAATAAATAAACCAGAAAATATAAATGGTGAGCAAGTAAAAGTAATTTTAATAACACCTGTTGCAAGTGAGGGATTAAGTTTTTATAATGCTCGTGAAATACATTTAATTGAACCATGGTATCATTTTAATAGACCAGAGCAAATCATTGGTAGAGGAATTCGCAATTGTAGACATCAAAATTTGCCCATCGAAGATAGAAACACAACAGTTTATTTACATGCAAGTAAAAATGATAATGAAAATAAAGAAACAATTGATATTCACGCTCTCAGAATTTCAACACGTAAATATATTGATAGTATGAAAGTAGATAAAATTATTAGAGACAACGCTCTTGATTGCATATTGATGAAAAATATTAATTATTTCCCAAAATCTATTTTTAATATAGGAAAAATAAAATTAAATACATCACAAAATAAAACATATGAATATGAATTTGGTGACGATGAAAAGTTTGAACCGGCTTGTTATGATAAAAACGAAGATATAGATAAAGATGGCTATAATAGCGATGCTTACAAACATCTGTTAAAGAGAACACAAAATTCATTGAAAGGATTAATTACTGAATATATAAAAAAAGGGATATATTATATATTATATAATGAAATAAAGGATAAAATAGATATTGATGATGAGTTATTAATATATACAATAAGAAAGTCAATATATCCTTATAGTATTATTAATGATTATTATATTATTATGCACAAAAATGGTATTAAAATCATAAGTCATAAAAGTAAAAAAATAAATAAATTAAATATAATTTTTACGAATCAAGAAAAAGTTGAGAATAATATTGATGATAAAAAATCAGTAGATGTAGAAAAATTAATAAATAATATTGAAATTGACTTGCAAGATGAAGATAGTACGACAGTATCATTATATTTAAGTTTAAATAGTGAACAATTTTTAGAATTAATAAAATTAATACTAACTAATAAAAGTAGAGATGATAGAATAATATTCTTGGAGAATTGTTTATATAAACAAGGTGTTCTAATTAAAAATACTGAAATACCATCTTATAAGAAAAATGATAATAAATATATAGGTTATGTAAATATTTTTGATATAAACAATAAAGATAATACTATGGAAAAATTAGATATTAATCTTCATGTGAAAGATACAGATGTATTTAATGTGGATGTGTCTAAGCGCGAAAGAGATGAATTTGCTAAAATGCGCAAATCAGCATTGGCAATACCAAATGATATGACAATTGAAGAAATGCCATGGGGATTTATGGAACCATCAAAAAATAAAGATAACTTTATAAATAAGCTTAAAATATTTTCAACTGATCCAGTTGTTGGTAAAGGGAAAAAAACAGGGCGCGTATGCGAGACTTATTATGATAATGACCATAACAAATTCTTAAATCAAATAAATAAAACAAAAGATGAAAAATATAAGTTTAAAAATAAAAAGGCATTATGTAGTAGTATTGCAAAACAACTATTAAGTAAAAATAAATTATTATTATTGCCATTATATAAACCTAAGTAGATAAATAAATAATATCTTTATATTCTTCTTTTTTATAAGATATAAAAGCATCATTATATTTAACAGATTTATTAAATAGAAACGATATAAATAACGCGGTTGATTTATTCCATCTATTATTAACGATACCTGACATAATTTCAGAGCTTTTAGTTATTCCAAAAACTTTATTGAATTCTTTTTGTGTTATAAATTTAATTAAATTATCTTTAACATTATCTTCAAAATCACTAAACGTATTTGATTCATTTAAAATTATATCAAGGGGTTTCAATAATGATTTTTTTTTTGATTTTTTTTCTTTAACAATAGCTTTCATTTCAGGTTCAATTTCCGGTTCAATTTTAGGATGTTCTATTAGTTCTTTATATTCTATATGTTGTGAAAAATTATTATATGCATCATTATTGTTAGCTATCCATAATAAATTATCATCATTGGCATTACTAATTTTATCATATAATAACTTAATCATAATTATTATATATATTAATTATTTCTATATCATTTTTTATTTTATTAAGTAATCTTCGTATTTTAATTCATTTTCATAGACATTATAAATAAGTGTATTTTGCTTGTTGAATTTTTTTTTTAATAAATAAAACTTCATACTTGATGAAAATTTTTGTTTTATAGTATTATTATCAGATGGTGAAACTTTACTTGGTTCTACTTTTCCTTCTTCTATTTGTGTCTTGTCAATAGTATTATTTAATAAGTTTTTCATCATTTCATATTTTGAAATTTCATTTTGTGATTTGATACAAAAAGATATATAGTTATTTATTTTAATTAAAGTCTCTTTTGATAGCCAATTTAAGTTTAAAAATATACCATTATTATTTTGTGTATAATTAACATTACAGTTTTTTATAATTTTAAATAATTCTAATAATTCGCTGGGAGCAAGCTTTACAGAATTATATTGTATTGTTTTGCATAACTCGTGTTTATTCATTTTATTTATATATTTATTAATATATATTTATATATTAAAATTCATCAAAATCTTCAATATCATCATCCATGTCTTCATCAATTTCATCTTCATCTAAATCATCTAAATCATCATCATCTTCTTCATCATCATCATCATCATCTTCTTCTTCTTCTTCTTCATCATCTTTGAGAGATGGAGTGTCTATTTTAATTTTCTTAACATCATCTTCATCATCATCATCATCATCATATTCTTCATCATCTTCTTTAATAATATCAATAAAATCATCTTGTAAATCTTCATCTTGATCTTCTATATCAGAATTATCATCAATAATAAGTTCTTCTGCATCTAAAACATCTTCTTTATCTTTAATTATTTTGCCAACGATTGAAATCATTTTATCATATAATGTAAATTTTTTACCACATACACGAACATTTACAGTATCACCAATATTAACATCATCTATATTTACTTCTGATTGTATTCCTGATGTTATTCTTGGAATAATAACTTCAAGTATAGACATCTCTTCAAATGTTCCGATTGCTCTTAGACCTAGATTATTTTTCGCTTTAACAACGCATTTTATAACAGAATCTTGTGTTGGATTACAAATCTCAGCAATACAACTTAAATCATATGCTATATTACCGTTAAAATGAGCTTCCTTAAAATATCCTGCTGTTCTTTTAATAACTTTGATACTATCTTTTTTGATAAATCCATGTTTACTGCAATTATTTTCTAATGTAGATTTTATCTTAGATAAAATTGTGCTTTCGTAGTTTTTGTTAAGTTCTTTTGGTGTTAAAATAACAGTAGTATTAAACTTGATCGGCATAAACATTTTTGACATTACTATTATGATTTAATCTATAAGAATATATCATTTTTTTTATTTATATATAAAAAATTGATATATAAATCTATATAATATCTTTATTTATTAGAGATACAATATGGAAATTTCCAAAGAACATTCTATATTTTCTATAATTGATAAACACTATTCATTGATTGAAGAGAATTGTGAATCTTATATAAAATTTACAAACTCTATAAATTGGAATTATAGTGAATATGAAAATTTTATAAATGTGATGAAATCGCAAAAATATAAGGAAGATATTGAAAAGCAAACATTAGAAATATATTCAGATGAAACACTTTTAAAAGTAACAGGTAGTACAAATATAATAAAATATTGTCAAAATAGCAATTATAAACATAAAAGTTTTGAATGGTATAAAAATAAGATAATATCAAAAGATGTTGTTGATGATTTGTTAGATTCGCGATTAAATTTTTATTCCATTAAATGTAATCTATCGTCAGATGCTAATCTACCAGTTAATTGGTATGATATCCGCAAATATTATAAGATAACAAAAAAAATAACGTATACTGACACTGAAAAGGGAATTAAATATATTGTAAGTATTACAAAAGGTAATGGTTTAGAATACGATGAAACATCTGATAAAGATATGTATTATAATTTAAATAATTCTGGTATATTATCATCAACGCAAAAATATGAGTTTTATATTGATATAACAAATACAGTCAAAGATAATATACTTCCTGCGTTAATTAAAATGGAGCAAGCTTTATATTTATCAACATTTATAATATCTAAAACACAACAACAAAATATTATTAAAAAATACTATGAGCTTGTGAAGGATGACATTACTATTAAATCATTCAATAATAAAAATCCGAATAAACCACCACTTATTACACCAAAACCCGTAACTCTTGAAAAAATAAATATAATGAGTCCTGATGAATATGGGATAGTTAGTATATTATCAGAATATACAGTTACCGAAAAAGCAGATGGTGAAAGATTACTAATGTTTATTGATGATAATGCAAAAGTTTATTTAATTAATAATACATATCGTGTTATTGATACAGGTATTACATCTATAAAAGAATTGCAAAATACTTTAATTGACGGTGAATATATTGCATGTAATAATAGAAAGGACAATTCTACAAAGGGGTTATATGCTGCATTTGATATATATTATTATGGAGGTGAAAAAGTAACAAGTTTACCTCTTATTGACAAAGATCAAAAAGTAAAAACTCGTTATAGTTATTTATTGAAAACTGCTAATGGTATGAAAAAAACAGAACATTCTATGGATTACATAGTTAAGGAGCATTTATATAATGCAGATATATTAAATGATTGTGATGAAATATTATCAGGAAATAAAACTTATCCTTATGATATTGACGGACTTATATTTACACCAGCTAAATTAGCATTGTATTCTTATTATACAAATAAGGCTATGCCGATAACTGATAATGTTAAATGGGATAGAGTATTTAAATGGAAGCCTCCTGAACAAAATACAATAGATTTCTTGGCAAAGCAAGCAAGAACAACTACTATTGATGGTATAAAATATAAGGAGTTCATGTTATATGTAGGTTATAATGCATCTCAATGGGAGCCATATACTATTGATGAAGCATTGAAGATAGCTTATAATAAAGAATACAGATTAATGGTACAAGATAAAAAGAAAACTTATACTCCTAAATTGTTTCAACCTAATATATATTATGAAAAGGGTATTGAAAAACTACTTATCAAAATAGATGCAACCGGTAAAGTAAGATGTGATAATGGCGATATTATAGATGGTGATGTAATAATAGAGTGTATTTATAATATGGATAATAAAATACCTGCAAATATGAGATGGAAACCTATGAGATTGCGTGAAGATAAAATTAGAATTTATAAAATGGGTGAATTATCAAAAACTGCAAATGATATGAGTGTAGCAATTAATATATGGCGTTCAATCCATAATCCGGTTACAGAAAGCATTATTAGAGGTAATAAACCTATTGTAAAAATGGATGTAAATGATAGTGAAAGCGAAAAATTACTAGAATCGGATGATATATATTATTCTAGAAATATTCCAAGAGATGCAATGTTTTCTTATAATATGTTGCAATTTCACAATTTAGGTATAAAACGTATGCTTTATAAAAAACCAACTAATAAAGGAAATCTTGTTGAATTAGCATGTGGAGAAGGAGGTGATATGCCTAGATGGATTGATAATGGTTATAAATTTATTCTTGGTATTGATTTAGTTAAAAATAATATATATGGGCCACGCACAGGAGCTTATAGTAGAATGTTAGAAAATAGAAAGAGATATTTCAGAAATCTCAATGTTAAGGATAAAGTTGATTTCCCTAATATGGTATTTGTCGCAGGAGATTGTGGAAAAAGTATTATGGATGGTCAATGTTCTTTATCAATTGATGATAAAGAAAGCTTCAATATATTGCAAAATGTTTTAAATAAAAAACGAAATGATATGCAAAAACATTATTCTAATATAATTGGGCAAGGTGCCAATGGTTTTGACGTTTGCTCATGCATGTTTAGTATTCATTACTTCTTTAAAAGCGAGGAAACATTGGATACTTATTTGACGAATGTAAGATCTCTTTTAAGAACCAATGGGACATTCTTTTGTACCTTTATGGACGGAAAAAGAATTGAAGATGAAATTAATAATAATGGTGGTGATATGATTGAAGGTGTGAAAAATACTGAAATAAATATTAAGAATAGAGTACCAATATGGGCTATTATTCGCAGATTTAATAAAGATACTATGGATAAGTATAATAAAAAAATAGATGTATTCATTGAATCTACAAGTAAATTCATACCTGAATATTTAGTATCTTATGAAGAATTAGTTGAAAAATGCAAAACATTCAATTTAGAATTAGTAGAAAGTGAATTATTTTCAGAATATTTCAATAAAATTAAATCTGAAATTCCAGATAATGATGCAGAAAAAGAAAATATACATAAAATTGTTATGGAGTTAGATAAAGACCCAGTGCAGAAAAAGTTTAGTTTCTTTAATAGATGGTGCATATTCAAAAAAGTTTAATAATTTTCGTATATAAGAGTTTATTAATTTTTTTTATTATAATTAAGATGATATTATTTTATAGCCCTTCGTGTAAACATTGTAGTATGTTACTTGATAACATCAAAAGATATGACAAGGATAAGAAAATAAAATTAGTTTGTATTGAACAATTAATTTCAGAAAATATTGAAATTGAGAAAAAAATCCATTCAGTTCCAGCATTTATGGTAATTCCCTCAAAAGAATTATTATTTGGTAAAGCTGTATTTGATCATTTATTATTACCTGGAAGAGGGATATTATGTGGTGGACAAAATACAAGATTAGATAGACCTGCTAATAATAATCAGGGTATAGATGATAACAATGCAACTAAACCATTAGATATAAAAGAAAATCCAGATGAACCATCTGCTTTTGTTTTAAGTGGTTTTAATTTTTCTGATAGTTTTTCCTCAATTGATGAAGAAAATAAGGCAGAATGTAAAGATAAGGCTTATAATTGGGATTATATTACTAATGATACTAATATAAGTGATGGAATAACTGGTATTTCTGTAAATGAAAGCGAAGGAAATAAAATGCCTTCTCTTGATGAATTAAAAAGATTAAGAGATGAAATTAAATTTGACTAATGAAAACATATAAGGAATATCAGCAATATTTTTTATATAATATAAAAAAATGTCAAATCAGTATGTCTTTAACCAATATTATATTGATTTTATTAAAAGACTAAAAAAAACGTCAAAGGTAATTAAGGATGATGGAAAAGATAATATAAATTATGAATTAGCTAAAGATGTAATGAAATCAATTAAGAATAATTATGTAACATTGGATAAATCTTCTGATGAATATGTTGTATATGTGAATAAGCTAGATGAAAATGTGTGGAAAACTTATTTAGATATAGAGGAAGATAAAATAAATGAATGGTTTGAAATTGAAACTGTAAAAGATGTTGAACTATATCAAAATATCACAATTTCAAACATTCGAAAAATAATGAATGATGATTATTTATGCCATCATTTTATTAGTGTTTTTTATTTATTTAAAAATGAACTAAGTGAAGACATAGTAAAGAAATACGTATCTATACTACAAGAATCATTCAAAGAAGTCTTATATGAAGATATTGAAAATGAAGAACATAAAAAACTATTATTGAGATTAAATGAAATTAAAAAAAGAGCAATTAAGGATAAAAGTGGTGTAAATATGGCTGGGATGGAAGATACGATGTTAGGTAAATTGGCAAAAGAAATATTGGATGAGGTAGATGTAGACAAGTTGCAGCAAGCTATTGGTGAAAAAGGTGATATATTGAAAGCCATTGGTGATCCAGACAGTGGTTTTGGTGACCTTATTTCTAATGTAAGTAGAAAAATGGCTACAAAAATATCTAATGGAGAATTAAAGCAAGAAAATCTATTACAAGATGCTATGAAATTTGCATCAACAATGCCTGGATTATTTGGTGGAGCTAATCCTGGTGGTGGAGGTAATAAGCAGCAAAAAGATATGTCTAATATGATGAATATGATGAATAATATGATGAATAATAAAGAAGGTATGGATGCTTTTAAAAATATGATGGGATGTACTGATAAGGGAAAAAAAACAGGTAGTAAAACTGTTTTTAATAAAAATGCTTATAGAAAATCAATGGCTGAAAATAAACTAAAAGCTAAATTAGCTAAACGTAGAGAAGAAAATCAATAAGTTTCTGATGAATAAAAATAATGTAAATATTTAGAGTAACAACAAAATGTTTTGGTTAGACAACATATCTGAACTAATGAATCCCGTAATTATCCCAAATATTAACATGACAATTGAAGATAAAATTAATGCAATTATAAGAGCAATAATATTTGTCGGATTAATATGTACACTTGTTTTTAATGATACGCGATATGTATTATTTGTTATTATATTGATGATAATATCTATCCTTATAATAAATTACCAATATGAAAAAAATAAAAAAATAGAGAAGTATTTAAATTTGAATGATTTAGATATAGTCGATAATAAAATATGTATTAAGCCAACTGAAAATAATCCGTTTATGAACCCAAATATTTTAACAACAATTAAAGGTAATGAGGACTATGAAGCTTGCTCAATAAATAATAAAAATGTTAATAAAAATATAAATAAGTTTTTTTATCAAAAAATATTTAGAAACGCCGATGATATATATGATAAATCAACATTAGATAGACAATTTTATACAGTTCCATCAACAACTATTCCAAATGATAGAGAAAAATTAGGAGAATGGTTATATGACAGAGGTCCTTCATGTAAAGAAGGTAATGGTATGAAATGTTATACTAATTTATACAATGATATTAAGAATGGTGTTCAAATTTAAGAAGATTTAAATAAATCTGATAATAATCCTTGTATAATCCTTTTTTTTTTCAGAAATTTTAATACAACATTTGTTGATATTTTCTAATAATTCTTTTTGTTATGCTTGCCTATAAGAAATAAAGCAAATCACAAATTAGCAGAAAAGAAACCTGTCACTAAAAAATCTCAACGGATAATATTATGCAAAATTAATAATTTTTATATAAATAAATAATATTTTAAATATTTAAAATGAAGGAAAAAACCACAATATCTTATTCTTACCATATAAACGATGATGATACTAAGGAAAGTAAAGTAGAATACAATAAATATTCTAGAATACATGATGATATGGAAAAACTATTGACATATAAGAAAATTATAAAGAATGACTTATCAGGTAAAAATATTACAAATAACGAATCATTTAATGAATTGTATAAAAATAATAATGATATAACTGAGGTAATTGGTCATAGTTGTAATAAGGAGGGTTGGAATATTGCTGAATATAATAATTATAATTTAGATAAAAAATATAAAACAGAATATGGAAATATTAAATTGGATATAAATTATGATTTATTGGAAAAATATGATACTAAATATTTAAAAGATAAATAAAATTTTTATATATTATTTAAGAATAGATAGATAATGAGTAATAATACTTTTGATGGCTCAACTAATATATGTAATGATAATTGTTGGAAGGTTGCCAAGGAATTACATAATAAAAAAATAGAAGGGTATAATATATATCCCAATAATCCTGTTGAGTGTACAAGTCCATATGTGAGAATGTCGGATATGTATTTAAATCATCCTAATTTGCGAGGTCGCCCTGGTTATGGTTTAGCAGATGATTGCTTAATTGATAATTATTCTTCTTTAAGAAATGATCCATCCATGTTAACACATGATAAATGTAAAATACAATTGTTTAATCGTATATTTACTTCTGGACCCAATTTAAGATGCGGTAAGACTAATATAGGTAAAGAACTTGAATTAATTGAAGGTGAAGATACAAATACTGTAAAATGTAGAAAACAAATTATGGAAGAAGAAATGAATAATATGATGCCTCTATTAGATTGCGTTAAAGATGTTCAAAATCCCGATAATATAGTACCAATATGGGTAAACGGTGGCGAAGATACACGCTCATATATAAATAGAGCCGAGTTTAATAAAAATTGTAATTGGCGAGGTAGAAATAGAAACTTTTCTGTATAATTAAAAAAATCTTATATTATAGAAGATATGAGTTTTAATAGAACGACATATGATAATTGTTCATACAAGCAAGAATTACAAGGTAATGTCAGCACTTTGCAATATTTACTATCTCCATATAGATATGAGCACGCTAATAAATGCAGACATCAATTAGGATTTATTGGAGGTACTGCTGTATCTCATATAAAAGGTAATCTTGTTGATCTTGATAGTGAATTACGAGGTCAAACACGAATTGTGTCAAAATGTAATACAAATCAATATGTTCCAACTAATGATGGTATTATTAAAAATGATAAAACTGAACCAATAGATACTACAATGTTACATTTGCCAGCATGCCAATCAATAATGTATCGTGAAGTACCTGCTCCTCCAAAAATAAATTATGATAAATGCTAAATTATTTTTTTAACATAATTTTCCTAAATAGTTAAATATGAAATAGTATATTAAATATACTGGTCCAAGCATAAATGCTGCGAAAGCAAAAACTAATCTTATAAATATATTATTTACCATGCCACCCCATTTACAGGAAAAAGATAAATATGCTGCTCCTGCTGAAATTATAAAGGTGATTATATAAAGAATGGCAATAAATATATTATCTAATACAGTCCACCGATATAAATATTTGGGATTATATCCGTTCATATATAAATAAATAACTTCTATTGGTCTATATTCTTGATCTTCTTCTTGATTATTGAAATTTTCAATTAACAACAACATATCTATTTATTTGATACATAAAATAATATATTATTTTATTAGATATGAATAAATATATAGATACAAGATTAAACTACGATAGTTGCAGTTATAAAGAAAAATTACGCAGAACAGTTGGACCTGGTCTATATCAATTAGAATCACCATATAATGATTGTGCCGATTGTTCACAGGATATACCAGCCGACCCATCATTAAGATATCAAAATTATGGTCAAAATACTTGCTCTATGAAGAAAGCTGTTGATGATTCAAGTGAGTTATTAGGTCTTAACTATAAAAATACTAAATGTAATGCCAATGAATATATTCCTGGAAAATACGAAAAATCTGGTTGTTTTATAAGAGGTGATACAGAACCACGTGCATGCACGGCACCTCGCGAAGATACACGTTTATCTAATCCACCATGTACATTAAAAGAAACTGGTATAAATAGATGGGAATGGTTATGCTTTGACCCACAAGAAAGAGCAATTGAAGGATTTGACAGAATTCCAGTTAATTATAGAATGGTTGCAAAAGATAATCATGTGCCATGTATTGAAGAACCAGCAGACCAATCTATATTTTTACCTGTGAATGGTGGTGGAAATATGAATAAATTAGAAGATTGGAAAATGTGTAATAAAGATAATAAACTTTATACACCTGGATATCCATATGGTTCAATGTATACAGGTGTATCATGTAAAACTTAATTTAATGTAATTAACGAATATTTATGTATATATTAATGTATTTTTTATCCTTTATTGATTAGAGGCCAATAATGGAATTATCCAACAATATACCATCAATGAAAAATATATATGATTCTACATATTGGAATCAAGTTAAAGAAGATGAACAACAAAGAAGTAATAAAATGTATAACATGGCATATGCGGGAAATACTGGTATTGTTTCTATGCCAGCTACATCCGACATGTTTAAAAAAATGAATTATAATGTTCCTGATAATAGTAATAGTCCTGCATTTGTGAGTTCTTTAACAGGAAATAAAATCAGCAGAGAATCATTTACTCACAGCAATATGACACCATTTTTACGCAAAAATGTAACTCAAAATACTAATCTTGAAACAATGTCACCTTTTCTTGATAATAGAACTGGTAGCAATCAATTTTGGCAAACAAAAAAAGAGGTACCATGTATGTTTAAACCACATGCTAATTCTGGTGGAAATATATGTGGTATGAAAAACAATGATGACTTTTATAAATCTCGTTTAGAAATTAAGGAAAAAGCTAATAACTTTTTTCCAATAGAACAAGTTAAAGTAGGTCCAGGGTTAAACCAAGGTTACGAATCAAAAGGAATTGGTGGCTTTCATCAAATTGAAACAAATACACTTGCGAGACCAAAAAATTTAGATGAGTTACGTAGCAAAATAAATCAAAAACAAACGTATTTCAATATACCGGTTAAAGGTCATGTTAAAGGTACAGATCAACGTGGTGTTCAAATGCCTGTTGTCAAAAATCGTCCAGATACTGTTTATGAGCAAAGTGAAGATATGTGGCTAAAAACAACAGGGGCCAATAAAAAAGAAACATTACGTCCTGCTCAAAATATAAGACCTACTACACGCCAAGAATCACATGTAGATTATAAAGGTGGTATATCTTTAAGAGACGCAAACGCAGGTATTAATGATGATTATGGTAAAAGTAAGGTTATTATTTATAATAATGAAAGAGCTACTACTGAAAATAAACAGGTTGTATCTAATGTCACAAGTATTGTAAAAGCTATTGTTTCACCTGTTATTGACGCATTAAAATATACAATGAAAGAGTATACAGTAGAATCTGAACGTGGTGTAGGTAATCCAAGTATACAAATACCTGAAAAAGCAACAACTTATGATCCAGATAATCATATTATGAAAACTACTGTTAAAGAAACTACTGTTCATGATAGCGAAATGATTAATTTATCAGGGAATAAAGAAACATATTCTACTATAACCGACCAAGCAAAAACAACAGTTAAAGAAACTTTAATACATGATAGTGTACATACAAATGTAAAAGCGGGGGATGGAGGATATACAAAAACAGATGATGATGCTAAAACTACTATTCGTGAAACTGTTAAGGCTGTTGATACTGTTAGAAATATTGGAGGTGTAACTTATAGTGTATCTGTATATGATCCAGAAATTGTAGCTAGAACAACTGTTAAAGAAACAACATTAGTTGCTAAATCACCATATGGTTTCTTAGGTGGTATACTTGAAGGATTATTTGGAGGTTATATTAGCAAAGAAATTGACCTCAAAAATACGCATAAACAATTCTTATCTGAAACCAATGAATATGGTATTGCTGGCGCTGTTAATGAGCACAGACAACGCGATAGAACTGCCGAAGAAAATGCTGAAATAGATGATACGCGTGAAAGAATAATGATTGCGGCTGGCCATACACCAAATCCTGGAAATATGAATATTAATCGCGATTCTTCTGATGTTGAATTGACAACACGTAAACCATTTGAAAACTCTGCTGCTGCACGTGAAAATGGTAATGTTGGAATGATATATCAATCATCTCCAACAATTGATCAGTGTGGTATTACTAAAATACCTCAAAAATCAAATGCATACTCAAATAGATTAGATAGTGACCTCCTTGAACCTGTTAATAGCAACGATTTAATGAAAACCCAAAGAATTAATCCTATTAAAAGTGGGTGTAAGTTATAAAAATATATAAGGAATAAAATATATATATATATGTAATGGGAGATGGTACCCATTACATGCTCTCGTAGCTTAATCGGTCAAAGCGTTGGTCTTATGAGCCAAAGATTGGGAGTTCGAGTCTCCCCGAGAGCACAGATTCTTTTTATAAGATATATAAAGTTTCATTTATATATTATAATAAAAAACTTTATAATATTTAACAATAATATATGTCGAAAATAGCATTTATATTTTTAATTTACAATACAATAAATCATGAAGAATTATGGCATACATTCTTTAAAAATATTGATAAAAATAAATATAATATTTATATTCACTACAAAAATGATGTAAAACTTAAATATTTTGATAATTATAAAATTAATGAGACTGTATCTACTAAATATGCCGATATTTCAATTGTAAAAGCGCAAAATCATATGTTGAGAGAAGCTTTAAAAGATATTAATAATACACATTTTATATTTTTGTCAGGTGCTTGCATTCCATTAAAATCATTTACTCATATCTATAATAAATTAAATAGCGAGTTTTCATATTTTCACATCGCAAATAAAGAAGATTGTCTTCCAGATTGTGAAGATTCATTAAAATATATTGATATAAAATACTTAAATAAAGCATCACAATGGTGTATATTAAATAGAAAACATACTATTTTAATTGTAAATAGTGCTAATTTTTATAAAAATGCATATTGTAATAGAACATTAAATTATTTAGTATGGTTCGAAAAATCTTATGCTCCTGATGAACTATGTTATATAACATTTTTAGCTCGCATTTTTAATAACAAATTGGAAAACGAAATAATAGCAACTAATTATAAAAATCCACCTGAACATGCAACAACATTTGCTAATTGGGAAGGAATGAATTATAAATATGTTTCAGATAATGAACTTAAAAATTATATATATATTTCAGAAAAAGAATTAATGCATCTATTGCATAGTAGATGTTTTTTTGGGCGCAAATTTAAACCAGCTGCTTCTTTATCATTGCAAAATAATTATTATATAAATTATATATCTAGTTAGATTTAATTCATTTTTACATCATATATCATAATAAAGTATTTAAAGAATTAAATATATATATATGTAAGTAATGTTTCGTATTGCTTTGATTAGTGTATTGATTGGACATTCTATTTGCTTTACTCATATTTCCAATCTTCCCATTATGAGACTGCGATATGTAAATGTTGTAAATAATATTTGTAAAATGCAACTAAAAGATTTGGATAATAATAATTTTAATGATATTGATGTTGATAAATCTGGTACAATTGATGTTACTGAGTTGAATAATTATTATGGAAAAAATAATTATATGGAAGTAGCTGATATTAACTATGATAAAATTATTGATTACCCAGAGTTTGAAAGACTTGTTAATATTAATAAGTTTGGGATAGAAAATGGTGGAAATCTTTTTGTAAGAAACGCAATTAAATGGAGACTTCTCAAAAATGATTCTATTTTGGCTGATGGAGAAGCATCAATTCTTGTCGGTAACAAAGGATTTGACCCACTTAATTGCGCTACTGATATTGGAACACTTAAAAAATATCGCGAAGCTGAAATTAAACATGGTCGTCTCGCAATGCTTGCAAGTGTTGGATGGCCTTTATCGGAGATTTATCATCCATATCTATCTAAGCTTTCTAATAAAATGGATTTGCTTTCATTGAATGGTAAAGCCCCATCACTTTTGAATGGAGGTCTTGATAAAATTAATCCTGTATTCTTTATGGCTATTATTGTATTCGCTGCTACGGTTGAATCAGTTGCATTAAATAAGGAATATAATAATGCTACTATTCCCGGTGATATTGGTTTTGACCCCCTTAAACTATATGTTGATAAGGATCCTAAAACAAAACGTGATCTTGAACTCAAAGAACTTAATAATGGACGTCTTGCTATGCTTGCTATTACTTATTATGCTCTTAGTGAGTTTGTAAATAATATTCCTATAATTAAGGAGACACCTTTTTTATTTAAAAGTTTTCTTTAATTATTATAAAGATGGATAATAATATTAATTACTATAAGGTTATAGATGGTTTAAATTTCGATGCAAGTTTATTAGAAACAGCAGAAGAGTTGGTAAAAGGTCAAGGTGACGGTCGCATATCAATTGATGATTCTAATAAATTATTAATGAAAATATTTGATGGTCGCAAGATTACACAAGTAGAATGTCGCACAATTCTATATATACTTAAAAACTATAAATTAACAGAGGAGGCCTCTAAAAATTTCTTAGATAAATTAATCAAATATGAATAAAAATTGATGTTATTAATTATATTTTTTTTATCAATATGGAAAAAACTATTGCAAATTTTACTATAAATATCAATTATGATACCTTGTGTATTAAAAATAAAAAATTAATTAAAATGAAAAAAATGCCAAAAAATGCGGAAGTAAGCGCATTGGCACTGATATCAAAGTATCTTAATTAGAATTAATTGGATACTTTGCGCATATATTCGAGAAGTTCATTTTTTTCTTTTAAAGTTTCACGAGTTTTAATAACTTCTAATTTTTTTGAGATATGAGGTATTATTGTAAAGAACTTATTTGAAAGCGATAGAAGTTCAGCTTCATTATTTTTGCCATCAATAATTTGAGTGATATTATTGAGAGTTTGTTGACCTTTTTCAATTTGACCGATACTTAGAATTCCAAGCGGGAAAACATCATAAGAATACATCTTCTTTATAATAGAAGATAAATTATATTTGATCAATTTTTATTTAAAATAGTTCATATTTATATTATATTAAAAATGATATAAGTTTTTTATATATTAATAATATAATGAATAGCAATCCTATTAATTTTCAAGACTGGGAACCTGTTGTATTTACTAAAAATCCACATGAATTAAAGAAAAAGGTAAATATTCAAAAGCCACCAGGTAATAAGGAAATTATTAGATTAATAGAAGATGATATTCCTAAGCTAAATAAAATGCCAATTGAATATGCACAGGCTATTATTGATGGCCGTACAGCATTGGGTCTTTCTCAGAAAGACTTGGCGATGCGTTTATCAATTAAAGAAAATGTAATTAAAGAATATGAAAATTGCCAGGTAGCAAACTTTAATATGGGTTTTCTAAAAAAAATTCTAAGAATTCTAAAAGTAGATCCTAAAACTGTTATAAAAAAATAATTAATATTTAACCCATAATTTATGGTCGGGAATAGAATAAATATTATTAGTTGTATCGCTTGTTTTTATTATTTTCCAATAGCCTTCTTCTGTATCTTTATACTCAAATTTGGGTATCCACCAATCTACATCATATGAAAATATATAATTAATAATATTATATAAATGTACTTTCATTTTAAAATATGAGTACATAATTTTATTTTTCTATTGATTTTATAGACTTTGTAAAAGTTCAAGATATTTAGAGAATTATGTACTCATATTTTAAAAATGAAAAAATATATTATAGCCGCTACTAAGGTAATACATATTATCAGCGATTCCACCTTGCGGTTTCTTGGCAGATTGCCTTCTGTATAACATGCACTATTGTTCCTTTTTGCTCTAATATATAGAGAGTGTTTGATACTTATAGTCTAATACTGGATTTTTATACCCAGTATTTCTTGATGTTGTAAGCATAAATTCCGGTATCAATATCTCTCTATATACAGATATCTATAATATATTCTTTCTGTTACAATAATAAAATTAAGAGATCCAATATCAATTTTTATTATTAATAGAACAAATTGATATTGTATTAGAATTAAAAATATATGCTTAATTATATTAATTGGTTTTTATATTTATCAATTTTATATAAATAATGATTATTAGACATATTTTGAGTACATAATTCTCTAAATATTTTGAACTTTTACAAAGTCTATAAAATCAATAGAAAAATAAAATTATGTACTCAAAATATAAAAATATATAACACGCATAAAATATTCACTCGCTTTACATAGCTTTCCATTCGGCAATGGCCTTAATTATTGAGGCTGCCTTAGTGATACCAGGGTTTTCTTTTTGGATGTGTTTTGAAACATTTCTTATATAATTCCTCATTAGTTTCTCTTTTTTGAGTTCCATAATTGCAAACTTCATACAATCGCTCTTGCTATACTCAGGATTTTCCATCTGAATTGCGATTGAAGTCCACTTCAAGAATTTGCGGTTATCAATGGTTGTCATTTTGAGACAAGTAGAGTTTGTTGTTGGGATGCGTTTGAAAACTTGTAAGCTTTGTAAATCGATTACAAGAGCTTATACAACTATCTGGTTGTATATTATAATTATTTTAAACTAAATACATCATTTTTTATTAAAATCAGAACAAAATAAACCAGAAAAATAATATATATAATATCTGTTTATTATAGAATGAACAAATCAAACGAATTATTAAATAAATACAGCAAAGATTTTAATAAAATGTTTAAAGTGAGCGCTGAAATATTAAAATGTAATAGTGAAAAATGCAAGAATGAACATAAACAATTAGAAAAATACAAAAAAGAAATTTTAAATAATATAATAAAACTTAGTAAAAAAGAAAGTAAAACAGAATCTTCTAAAAATTATGATAAGGAAAGAATGAAAGTAAATAAAAAATTTAGAGAAAATAAAGATGTAGAAAAATATATAGAAAATGTTAAAAAAGGTATTGAAAATGATAAAAAGATAGTGGATAATTATAATAAAGCTTATAAAACATATCAAAAAGAATTAAAGAATTCACTTAAAGAATATCATAAAACAGAGACTGGAATGCTATATAAAAAAAAAATAGATAAATTGTTTAAAGAATTATCATATAATAACAAGACAATAGAATTATCAAAATGTAGTTTTGATAATTGCTTGAAATTACATAAAAAAGGTTTATTGCAATTAAAAATACTTACAGCAAATCTATGTAAAGAAAAAAATAAAAAATCATGTAAAATATCCGATACAATAGCTAAAATAGAAGTTAAAAATTTTAATTATAAAGAAGGTGATAAAATATCAAAAATAATTAAAAAAGGTTTAACATAAAAATTGATACATTAAATACACAAAATATCATATAGAACACATAAAATGAATACTATTATCAAATTAATCATTGCATTTGCTTTTCTAATCAATACAGTAAACTCATTTGATTGCAATACGTTTCCAATTATCAAAAAAATTATTTAATAAAAATAAATGTAATAGCTTCAATCATGCAGGCTATTGCCGAAGTGAGTGAATAATTGTGTGTGTTCGTGTTATATATTTTTTATATTTTGAGTATATATGCTGGGGTTTGACCTCAAAATACAAAAGGATATATATGTCCGACTATAAGTATAAAATGATATAACATATAAATATTAATCAGCAATTATGACTTATATTAGTGATAAATCCAATAAATTACTTTCAAAGATTTCTAAGGAATATCTTTCATTTATTAGAACTACATATTACAAGTATGGTGATGAAGTTATTTATTTGAAGGATATCAATTATTTTAATACAACTATTTCAAAAAAACATAAAAACGAAAAAAATAATAAAAAGAGGGAGCAGATTATTAGTAGTATAATAAACATGGAAACGCCAAAAATATTCTTCATCAAATCACTAAGATGGTTTAACTTTAAAAAAGAAATAGATTTATATATTTCAAAATTGGCGACTGACAATAATATTTATCAAATTGATAATATAAGTTGTAATATCAAAGCTGGTAGAAATAATAACTACGATTTTGATATTATAATTAATAATATATATCATTATAACATTGAATTTAAATTTAATGTTAAAAAAATTAAACAAGCACCACAATTTGTATCTCCAATGAAATTGTCACAATATTTATCAAATAACTTTGAAGAATATTATTACGATTTATATCTTGTTAAATTAAAAGAAAAATATGGTATGGATATTCCTGAAAAAGAAGAATATTTAAGCAAAGTCCATTCAACCAATCCTAAGTGTCTAGAAGGTATCCAAGCCAAATATTACAAGGGATGTAAGATAAGTAGTAAATTTACAAACAATAAAGATGATATTGAATTTTATAATTATATGAAAAAAATATCAAAAGATAGTATATCAGAATTTGTATCTAAATATGATATTAATATCAACAAACTAAACGAATATTTAAAGAATTCACAGAAAAATAAAAAATATATGTTA
>Ga0075473_10000261_pt1 | contig 21625 bp, 25 predicted proteins | sample DEB19_08_DNA_FD_76340 | JGI IMG/M metagenome (GOLD analysis project Ga0075473, IMG submission 76340) | Aqueous microbial communities from the Delaware River and Bay under freshwater to marine salinity gradient to study organic matter... | ecosystem: Environmental > Aquatic > Marine > Coastal ... | reverse complement strand
TATTGAGGGTTTCAAATGGGACAAAGACACTCACTATGTTATTGCCTTTGGTCAAGAGCAGGTAGGACTTCCAAAGGAAGTGATGCAAATGTGTGCAAATCTGCTTTATATCAAGCAGTATGGATCGGTGCGTAGTCTAAATGTAGGAACGGCATCTGGTATTGTTATGTATGATTATTGTTCAAAAGTAATGTAAATATAAAGGGAATATAAAGGGATTGTGGTGTAATGGCAGCCACGACGCACTTAAAATGCGTTGCCAAACGGCGTGCGGGTTCGACTCCCGCCAATCCCATTGGGATTCATATATAGATGTGGAGGTTTGTAACCATGCCATATAAAGATCCAGAACAAAGAAAACAACACAGAAAAGATTATTATCAAAAAACAAAAAAACAAGCACACGAATACTACAGTCAAAACAAACAAAAGTATCGTGAAAGAAATCTAAAAACTAGAAGTAGAAATACAGAATTTGTAAACCAATACAAATTAGAAAAAGGTTGCAATAAATGTGGATATAAAGAATATGCGTGTGCTTTAGATTTTCACCATCTTCATTCTAAAAACGAAAATGTAGCAAGGCTAAGCAAATCTTGTCATTCTTTAGAATCTTTAACAGAAGAAATGAATAAATGTATTGTTCTTTGTGCTAATTGTCATAGAGTGCAACATTATATCTTAGATTAATTAATTAAACTTGTCTGAGTGGTGAAATTGGCATACACGATTGATTCAAAATCAATTGCTTCACGGCATGTGGGTTCGACCCCCACCTCGGACATTCCTTTGTGGTGAAACGGTATCACTGGAGATTTTGGTTCTTCGTTTCTTGGTTCGAATCCAAGCAAAGGAATTGAATATATAAGAAAGGAGGCATCTGATGTTTGTATCTAAACTATTGACACTACATAATCAAATTCGTATTTTTCATTGGCAGACTAAATCTTATGCAGAACATCAAGCACTTGGTGGTCTATATGAATCGCTTGATGATTTGATTGATACTTTTGCAGAGACATATTTTGGTAAATACGGTCGTATTCGAACAGATTCTTCTTTTGATATTTCATTAGCAAATTATGAACCAGCTACTCCACTAGAAGTAGTCGATAATGCTATAAATTATTTGATTAATGAACTTCCAAAGGGACTACAATCATCTGATACTGACCTTTTAAATATTCGTGACGATATGCTTGGTGAATTACACAAGACCAAGTATCTCTTGACTTTGAAATGATGCGGATGTAGCTCAACGGTAGAGCTTTAGATTTCCAATCTAAATGTTGCGAGTTCGAATCTCGTCTTCCGCTTGAGGATGATTACCCAAGCAGCAACGGGGGCAGACTGTAAATCTGCTGTCTTAGACTTCGTAGGTGCAAGTCCTTCATCATCCATTATGCAATTAAAAGATAATGAAGACCGTTCTATGATTTATGCCTATTTTTTAGGTCTAATAACCGCCGTTGTGTTCATGGTAACATTTTTTTTAATTATTGAATATCTTCTCTGATAGCTCAGCAGGTAGAGCGGCGAGCTGTTAACTCGCAAGTCACTGGTTCGAATCCAGTTCAGAGAGTTTTTAAACATTCATTGTTTTAGTGCTTGACACTAAAAGTTCAATGAGTATAATTATTCACATAGCAAGTGCAAGTAAAAGCACACCTTGAAAACAGTTTCAACGATGTAGTTGAGCGGAGGTAAAATTGCTTAATATGCCACTTAGTGGCAGAAAATTTTTAACTATGTCAAATTTTATTGACATTACTACTGTAAGTTTGAAGACTTTTGAAAACTTCAAGTTGGGTGAATTGGCATCAGGGTCTGTTCCAGGCGTCACGATTGTTGACCGCAAAGAAATTGATTTTGATGATATCTTCTTTCAGAATGATGGCACCAATGAGGTCCGAGAAGATAAGGCAAATGAAGTCGCCATTAAGGGTCTAAAGGCAGATTTTGAAACCCGAGGTTGGTGTATTGGTCAACCCCTTCCATGTGTCATTGCTAATGATGGCACAGAGATGAAGAAATATAATAATAAGAAGTATCGACTTGTTCAGGGACACCACAGGTCAGAAGCAATGATGTCATTGGGTATGGAAAAGTTTGTTTTTAACATTATTTCTGCAAAGAAGAATGGCAAGTTTTCCCGTGATTCGGTCATCAATTTTTATAGTCTAAAGTCTAATGTGGATCATCTTGTACAAACAAAGGCTACAAAGTATGATGTTGCAAAGGTGATTGCATCTGGCATCAGTGATGGAACCTTTATTGATAAGTATGGTGAAGTAGATGAAGATGAGATTCGTCATACTATTTCAATGAATCCTGATTATATTTCTTTCACAAAATCCGATGCGACTTTGACTGAAATTATTAGAATTGCACAACAGAGGCAAGGTAGAACTGATGTTGTTATTCGCACTCAAAAGGAATTCAAGAGGGCTTTGAAGTCTGGTGGAAATGAAATTCTAAATAAATTTGGAAAGGGAGAATATCATTTGTTTGATTGTTCCGATCCAACCCGAGGTTATGGTCGAATGATTGCTGATTATTCTGAAACTGGTCGGCGTCAAAAGATTGTATTTAATGTTAATGACTTTCAGACTCAAGATGAAAATGATTTGAAGAAAAAGAGTCGAGCACTTATTCGTGATCTTGATAATTGCTATAATACTGCAATCCGTGCATACGATTTGAGTGGATCTGGCAAAAATATTCGCCCAAAGAATAAGATTTATGAAGTTATTGGATTTGCGGCTGCAACTCTTGATGAGATTGCTTCTGGACGAGATATTATTCCAGTGGACGAACGACTCAAGACCAATCTTACTACACCACATACCACTTCGGTTAAGATTGTTGGAAAGAAAGTAGCAACCAACAAACTTAATAATATTCTTAATCTAGAAGAGTAAAACTCTAGCCACCTTAGCTCAGCGGTAGAGCCATGCTTTTGTAAAGCATAGGTCGTGAGTTCGAATCTCACAGGCGGCTTTTATGAAAAGCAAAATTAAATTAAAAATCGACAATAAGGTTTGGACAATCAAAATAGTCGATCCTAAATATCTCCCAGAGTCCTATGGTGAGTGTGATGATGCTTATGACCATACAATTAAAGCTCCTGAGATTTGGATAAGAAATGACCTTAATACGAAAGATACGCTTGACACTTTGGTACATGAAGTTTTGCATGCATCTCGCCCTGAGCTCTGTGAAGAAGCAGTTGGAAACACTGCATCTATAATTTCTGAAGCTATAATTAAAATGTTTGGAGATAAAAATGGTAAATACCTTAAGACTAAAACACTTGAAAGAAATAACTGAAGACGCAATATCAAAATATTCTGAAGATATACATTGCGCTGGTTGGTATGTGGATGTAGAGTATGAAGTTCTTGATGTGATTAGAAATAAAGACAACAGGATTTCTTTTTTCAAAGAATATCAAGTAAATGCCATGAATGATTTAATTCGTGATGGTTATTGGATTCGTTGGAAAGATACAGACCTTGGGGAAAGAGATATAGTTTTGTACAGATTGGATACAAAATGAATAGTTATACTGCGGGACAGGGATACAAAGACGGATATCAAGACCGAATGATGGGAAAAACAAATAGGTCAGTTATTTCATTAGAACCCGATTCCCCATATTGGGAAGAATATAAAATTGGATATTCTGAAGCTTCACGGAGAATTTTAGAGGATGCACGAAGTAAAGTTGATACTCGTGACTTTTTAATTGAATGATATACTTCATAAGTGACACACACTTTAACCACAACAACATTCTTAAATACACCGACCGTCATCTTATCTACGAAAATGTAGCAGAGATGAATAAGTCTCTTATTGAGAATATTAATTCGGTGGTTACAAAGAAAGACACCCTGTACCATCTTGGTGATTTTTGCATGGATAGAAATATTCATTGGCTAAAAAAAACAAATGAAATTCTTGACCATCTAAAATGCAAGAGTATTCATTTAGTTCTTGGAAATCACGATCCAAAACCAACTTCTGAATTTCTTAAGAAGGCAAAATTTAAAAGTGTAAATACTTATCTTGAACTCAACTACAAGAAAAACGGTATCTGCCTTTCTCATTATCCTCTTCACACATGGAATAAATCCTGTCCAATAAATCTTCATGGTCATTGCCATGGAAAACTTGGATTTATCACAAAACCAAGAGAGGGTGAATTTATGAGATTTGATATTGGTGTTGACTCTGAAAGTTTAAACTATAAACCAATAGCGATAGAGAGAATTCTTGAACTTTATAATCTGCACAAGTAATCCTTGTGCGGATTTTTTATTGATGTATAATTGTGAACGAGGATTAAATGTCAAAAGACTACAGTAAGATGACAAACGACGAATTATTGTCGTTGAAGAAACAATTTGAATATGACATTTCAAAATATCATAACTTTCAACTTGTTCGTAAGATTCAACTTAATTCAGCATACGGCGCTATTGGAAACGAATGGTTCCGATATTATTCAACTGAACTCGCAGAGGCAATCACTCTGTCTGGTCAGTTGTCTATTCAATGGATTGGACAAGAACTTAACAGATACATCAACAAGATGGTAGGCACTGCTGATTTTGATTATGTTGTGGCGTCAGACACTGATTCTGTTTATCTTTGCCTTGATGCAATTGTCAAGAAGATTTATCCTAACAAGGGTCTTTTTGATGGTAAACCAGTTTCCTTGCCTGATAATAAAACCGTTGTTGATTTCTTGGATAAGTTTGCAGAGGAAGTGGTTGTTCCATTCATTGATAAGAAGTTTGAAGAACTTGCAAATCTTATGAATGCGTATGAGAATAAGATGAAGATGGGTCGAGAAGTCATCGCAAACAAGGGTGTATGGACTGCCAAGAAGCGATATATGTTGAATGTTTGGGATTCAGAAGGAGTTCGTTATACTTCTCCTAAATTAAAAATCATGGGTATTGAGACTACCCGAAGCTCTACACCGAAGGTTGTGCGAGAAGAGTTGGAAAAAGCAATTGATATCATATTAAACAAAGACTGCAATACGCTTATCGAATATGTTCAAAACTTCAAAACTCGGTTTATGAAAATGCCAATGGAAGTTATTGCATTTCCTCGTTCCGTGAATGGAATGGATAAGTATGCAGACCCATATCAAATCTATAAGAAATCTACTCCTATTGCGGTCAAGGGTGCTTTGATTTACAATCACCACATTCAAAAACTAGGACTAGATAAGAAGTATAGAATGGTTGGTGAAGGTGAGAAGATTAAATATCTTCATCTAAAGAAACCAAATCCTCTTGGTGGATTTAAGGGTGAAGACCAGGTACTATCGTTTCCTTCAGTAGTACCAAAGGAATTCAAAATTGAAGGATATGTGGATTACAACATGCATTTTGAGAAGTCGTTTATTGACCCTCTCTCCACAATTGTAAATGCAATCGGTTGGCAAATGGAACAAAAGTCAACACTTGAAAGTTTATTTGAATGAGGTAAATTATGTCTGATATTTTAAATTCATTGATTAAAGAGTCTGGTAATAAGTATGCATCACTAGTTTCAAATGGTCTTCCTGGCAGCGATGTTGAGAAGTATTTGGATACTGGTTGTTATATTTTGAATGCTCTTCTTTGTGGTGATATTCATGGAGGGATTCCTGACAATAAAATTATTGCTTTGGCAGGAGAACAAGCTACTGGTAAAACTTATATTACAATGGGAATTATTTCAAAGTTCTTGAATGATAATCCCGAAGCGTTTGTTCTTTATTTTGATTCAGAACAAGCAGTAACATCTGATATGTTTAAGTCACGCGGAATCGACCCAGACAGAGTTGCAGTATTCCCTGTAGGAACTGTTGAAGAGTTTAGAAAGCAAGCAATCACGATTGTTGATAAGTATCTTGAACTTCCAAAAGAGAAACAAAAGAAGATGATGATTGTTCTAGATTCTTTGGGTATGTTGTCAACTTCTAAAGAAATGACTGATACTGCCGAAGGTAAGGAAGTTCGAGATATGACCAGAGCACAAGTAATCAAAGCTACTTTCCGTGTTTTAACGGTAAAGTTAGGATTTGCAAAGATTCCTATGCTTCTAACAAATCATACTTATGATGTTGTTGGTTCCTATGTTCCGATGAAAGAAATGGGTGGTGGTACTGGACTAAAGTATGCCGCGTCTGTTATTGTTTATCTTTCAAAGAAAAAGGATAAAGATTCATCGGGTGAAGTAATCGGAAATATTATTCATTGTAAACTACACAAGGGAAGATTTGCAAAAGAGAATCAAATGGTAGATGTTCGTTTGAATTACGAAACAGGACTCGATCCATATTATGGTCTTATTGACTTAGCACTAAAGCATGGTATACTGAGTAAATCGGGAACACGAATTGAATTTCCAAATGGAGTCAAGGTATTTGAGAAGAATATTTATGAAGATCCGTCAAAATATTTTACTAAAGAATTGATGGATAAAATTAACGAAGCTGCTTCTAAGGAATTCAAATACGGTTCAGATACAATGGAAACAGATTATGAACTTTAATACAAATTTAGTTGTTATAACAAAAGATGGAAGTTGGTATAGGATTGGTGAATGTGCAATCTGTTTGATAACAGATGAAGAATACAAAAAATTAGTAGACGGCATTAATCCAAAAGAAATTTCTGCTGTTGCTCAAATGGCGCTAAAGACAACTACACACATGGATATTGGTGCATTACTTTGGTAGAAGAACTTATACTTCATAATCTTATTAAAAATGATTCTTATTCTAGAAAGGTTCTTCCCTTTTTACAGAAGGAATATTTTCTTGATAAGATTGAGCGTTTGATTTTTGAAACTGCTCAACAATATATTGTAAAATACGGTAATCTTCCTACAAAGGAAGCATTAATTATTACTCTTGATAAAAATAAAGGATTATCAGAGAAAGAAAATAAAGATATATTGAGTACCTTGGATGAGATATGTAAAAATACAGATTCATGTGATTTAGATTGGCTTATTTCAGAGACAGAAAATTTTTGCAAAGAAAAGGCAGTATATAATGCGATAATGGAATCCATCAATATTATTGATGGAAAATCTTCAAATACAAAAGGTGCTATTCCTGATATTCTGAGCAAAGCACTGGCTATTTCTTTTGACCCAAATATCGGACATGATTATATTGAGGATTACTCAAAACGATATGATTTTTATCATACCATTGAGAAGAAGATTCCATTTGATTTGGAGTATTTCAATCTAATTACAAAAGATGGAGTAACTGCAAAAACTTTGAATGTTGTTATGGCGGGAACTGGTGTTGGCAAATCGTTGTTCCTATGTCATCATGCAGCATATTGTCTGAAGAACAATATGAATGTTCTTTATATTACATGTGAAATGGCAGAAGAAAAGATTGCAGAAAGAATTGATGCAAATATTCTAGACACAAATCTAGATGACCTTCGTGATATGAGTAAGACAATCTATGAAAAGAAGATTCAAGCAATTGCCTCTACTTCAACTGGTAAACTTATCATCAAGGAATATCCAACAGGAACTCCAAATGCCAATCACTTTAGATTTTTACTTGACGAGCTAAAACTAAAGAAGAAGTTTAAACCTGATGTTATTTTTATTGACTATTTAAACATCTGTGCCTCTTCTAGAATAAAGAAAGGAAGGGAAAATTCATATGAATATGTCAAGGCAATTGCAGAGGAAATCCGAGGATTGGCTATTGAATATAACTTACCAATCTTTACTGCAACACAAACCAATCGTTCGGGATATGGAAATACTGATGTTGACTTAGAGAACACTTCAGAGTCCTTTGGATTGCCTGCTACTTGTGACTTTATGTTTGCTTTGATTTCTACAGATGAATTAGATGAATTGAATCAGATACTTGTCAAGCAATTGAAGAATCGTTATAATGACAAAGCAAAAAACAAGAAGTTCATTGTTGGTATTGAGCGTGGAAAAATGAAATTGTTTGATGTTAAGAAAGAAGACCAAGCAATCATAAATTCTGGTGAAAAGAAAATTCAAGAGTTCTTTGAACCTAAGAAAGAAAAGAAAGAAGTAGACGGTTGGAATAATCACAAGAAGAAAAATTTTGATGATTGGAATATCTAATGTCGCTTTATATTGATAAAAAATATATCAACCTCATGTCAAGCTCACTTCAAAGATTTAAGTGGACTAGGGAAAATCTTGCTAATTGTAGATGTCCTCTGTGTGGCGATTCAGACAAAAGCAAAGTAAAGGCTAGAGGATATTTTTATCAAAAGGGAAATGACTATTTTTATCGTTGTCATAATTGTGGTATAGGGCATAACATTTATAATATGTTAGATAGAGTCGTGCCAAATCTTTGCAAGCAGTATGCTCTTGAAAGATACACAATTGGTGAGAATGGAAATTCCAATTACAAAAAACCAACAAATGAAGAACTTTATCCATTCAAAGAAAAGATAGAGTTTGATACAATTAAAAATTATACACCAATAGAAGAATTGCATGGCAATCATAGTTGTGTTAAGTATCTTAATCGAAGAAATATTCCAAAAAGTCGTTGGGATGATTTTGGATATACTTCAAACTTTGGTGAGTTTGCCAAACAATTCAATGAAAACTATTCATTCGGTGATGAAAAAAGACTAATCATATTTGTAAGAGATGAGAATGGCAACATAATTGGAGCTCAGGGTCGTTCCTTCATCGACAATAAAAATATTCCAAAGTATATTACTATAAAAAAGAATGACGATATGCAACTTTTATTTGGAATCGACAAAATTAAAAAAGATTTGCCAATTACTGTGGTGGAAGGGCCAATAGATAGCATTTTCCTACCAAATGCAGTTGCATGTCTTGGGCTGGGAAAATTTCTTGACATGGCAGAAAAATATTCCAATGCTATCTTTGTGGTAGATAATGAACCAAGAAACAAAGAAGTTGTAAATACTCTAGAACTTCTGATTGATAAAAATGTAAAGGTTTGTGTTTTTCCTCCAAATATACAGGGAAAAGATATAAACGAAATGTGTAACTTAAATGGTAAAGCAAATGTATTGAAGATGATTTCTGAAAATATTTTCAGAGGACCAAAAGCAAAACTTATTTTAAATTATTGGAAAAAAATATGAACAAAACTGATGTGCTTGATAAAGGATTTGTTTCCTTGATTGATTATATGGGCAGTGATTTAACTGTTGTGAATGCGGCAAGAGTATCATTTAACAAGGAAAGTGAATGGGAAGAGCAGGATGGATTGACATTTCTTTCAATCAAGGACGAGAAACTAATCAAGTATCTTGCTAAAAATAATCATTGGACACCATTTGCTCATCCTGTTATTTCATTGAGAATCAAAGCACCAATCTTTGTTCGCACACAACTTTTTAAACATAAAGTTGGATTCACCGAGAATGAAATTTCTAGGCGATATGTTACATTTGATGCAGAAGTTTATAATCCGCATTGGAGAGATGCACCAAAAGATGGAGCAAAACAAGGTTCCTCTGGTTTTAGCATCTACAATAAAAGCGCAGATGATGTATTTAATTCATCTGTTGAAAAATCAATTGCAGCATATAAAAGTTTATTGCACCTTGGGATTGCGCCCGAACAGGCTCGTTCAGTTCTTCCTCAAGGAACATATACTGAATGGTGGTGGACCGGCTCATTGTCTGCATATGCAAGAGTATATAAACAAAGAATAGATGCTCATGCTCAATGGGAAGTTCAGCAATATGCAAAAATCATTGGTGAAATTATAGAACCTTTGTTTCCAGTATCATGGAAGGTTCTAACAGAAAGTATAAATACTTGACATCTCAAAAGGAGAAACTATGAGTGATGATGTAAATCTTCCTACCTCTTATCAACAATTTATCCATCTTTCGCGTTACAGCAGATGGTTAGAAAGTGAGAAGAGGAGAGAAACTTGGAGCGAAACTGTAAATCGCTATTTTGATTTTTTTGAAAAGAATTTAAAGGGCAATAGAAATTTTACAGTTACCCCTGAACTTAGAAAAGAATTACAAGATGCTGTTTTAAATTTGGAAATTATGCCATCCATGCGCGCATTGATGACCGCAGGAGAAGCTTTGGAAAGAGACAATACGGCAGGATATAATTGCTCGTATGTATCTGTAAACAATATTCGTGCATTTGATGAAATACTTTATATTTTAATGTGTGGTACTGGTGTAGGATTTAGTGTGGAGCGTCAATATGTGGAAAAACTTCCTACAATCGCTGAACAATTTACTGATTCTGAAACCATTATTGCTGTACAGGACAGCAAGATTGGTTGGGCTAAAGCGTATAGAGAACTCGTATCCCTTCTTGTTGGAGGTCAAATTCCAAAATGGGATATGTCTAAAATTCGTCCTGCTGGAGCTCGACTCAAAACCTTTGGAGGTAGAGCTTCGGGGCCAAGACCTCTCAACGATTTATTCAAATTCACCGTGGAAACTTTTACAAGAGCGGCGGGAAGAAAACTTACTTCCATCGAATGTCACGATATTGTTTGTAAGATCGCGGAGATTGTCGTTGTCGGAGGCGTGCGCCGTTCTGCGCTTATTTCTCTGTCCAACCTCACAGACGAGAGAATGCGAGAAGCTAAGACAGGAGCTTGGTGGGAGTCTAATCCTCAACGAGCCTTGGCAAATAATTCAGTTGCTTATAAGGAAAAGCCAGAAATTGGAACTTTTATGGAAGAATGGGTGTCTCTCTACAAAAGTAAAAGTGGAGAACGAGGCATTTTTAACCGTGAAGCGTGCAAAAAAACTGTTGCGAAATTAGGAGACAGAAGAAATCCAAATCACGACTTCGGAACAAATCCTTGCTCTGAGATTATTCTTCGTGATAAACAATTCTGTAATTTAACAGAAGTGATTGTTCGTAAGGAAGATGACATAGATTCTCTTCGTAGAAAAGTTCGTCTTGCGACAATTCTTGGAACTTGGCAAGCAAGTTTGACACACTTCCCATATCTTTCTTCCTCTTGGAAAAAGAATTGTGAAGAAGAAGCATTACTTGGAGTTTCACTAACTGGTATACTAGACAATCCAATGATGCGCTCATCTGATGTAGGAAATTCATTAATTATTTTGAAGCAAGTAGCAATTGATACAAACAAGGAATGGTCAACAAAGATTGGAATTAATCCTTCTGCCTCCATTACTTGTGTAAAACCATCGGGCACTGTATCACAGCTTACAGATGCTGCATCAGGCATTCATCCTCGTCATAACGAATATTATATTCGTACTGTTCGTGCGGATAGAAAAGACCCATTATGTCAGATGATGATGGATATGGGATTTCCAAATGAACCATGTGTAATGAAACCAGACCATACTATGGTATTTTCTTTCCCCATGAAAGCAGAAGGTTCTATAACACGAGATGATTTATCAGCAATTGAACATTTAAATTTATGGTTAACATATCAACGATACTGGTGCGAACACAAGCCCAGTATTACTATTACAGTCAAAGAACATGAATGGATGGAAGTTGGTGCTTGGGTGTATAGACACTTTGATGAGATATCAGGTATCTCATTTCTTCCACACTCGGACCATTCATATCGACAAGCACCATATCAGGACTGCACCAAGGAACAATATCTTGAGGAATTAAACAAAATGCCAAAAGATATTGATTGGTCAAACTTATCCAAATATGAGAAAGAGGATAAGACGACAGGCACACAGACATTCGCTTGTAGCGGAGATAAGTGTGAACTAGTAGATTTAATTAATTAAGGAGAATAGATGAAAAATTCAATTAAAACAGCGTTAGTAGCATTCGTAGCACTTTTTGCAAATACCTTTGTTGTTGCACAGGAAGTTCAACCAGCAAAGTGTGATACATTCAAGATGAATCTTGTGGAGAATGTATCTTTCTATAATTTTGATGATGGTCAAATTGTTGAATCCAGAACAAATCTAGATTTTAAACTTGACGATAATATTAAGGTAGATGTTTCTCTTCCCCTGTATAATGAAGTATTGGATACTAATTCATCAACTGGAGTTGGTGATGTTGATGTTACCTTCACTTTACAAAATGTTGCAACCATTTATAAAGTTTCTGTTGACCTGATTGCAGGCGTCGGAATTCCCCTTGGTGGAGATTATTCATCCAGCGAAGCAGTTTTTGCTTTCGGTGGTGTAGTTTCATATAAGTGGGATTCTTTTTCAATTTCCCAAACTGCAAAATATAATTTTGTAAATGATTATACTTATGTTCCAATTTTAGGTGGATTTATATATGATAATATGTTTGAAGGTAATACAAAATTTTCATATGCAGCTAGTGATGTTTTTAATGTGTCAGCAAATGTAGGTCAATATTATACAGATGGACAAAGTACAATTACTGCTGGTCCTTCATTGACTTACACTGTGACAAATAATATTGATATTCATGGTGGTGTAGATTTTGTTCTGAATGATAATTTAGACCTTGAAGATATGGATACCGTGGTTTCTTTCGGAGTCGGGTTTAAATTCTAATCATACTCAACTAAAATATTGATAATATCCCCCGTTCCGAGCGGGGGATATTTATTTATAAATAATATGGAGGATTATATGCATAATAACAAAAGAAGAGTATTGTTTATAGTAAAACAGAGATATTGTTATGGTGAGCAAACCAATGCTTATGGTCTTTATAATTCATGCGATTTTATTTCTAGATATCTGAATGAAATAGGAGTTGAATCTAAGGTTGTTTCAGTAATTGATAATAATTCTATAGACAGAGAAGTAAGTTTATATAAACCAACCGATGTATTCATAGAAGCTCTTTGGGTTGTCCCTGAAAAATTCAAAATTTTATCCAATTTACATCCAAATGTTAAATGGCATATAAGACTTCACTCCAAAACTTCATTCATAGCTACCGAAAATATAGCTTTTGAGTGGATAAATTCATATATGAAATTAAGAAGAAATGGAATAGATATAAACTTAAGTGCGAATAGTGAAGATTTTTTTGACGATCTCCGTACCCTTTTTGATGAAGCTTGTGTCAATTTTTCTCCAAACATATATTATCCAAGTAAACCAAATAATTTATGTCGTTATAACGAATTTAAAAAATATGATGATGAAATTCATATTGGTCTTTTTGGTGCTTTAAGACCATTAAAGAATCACTTAAAACAAGCAATGTGGGCCATTGAATATTCTAACAAAAATGAAGTACCTATTGCAGTTCATATAAATGCATCAGAACATGAAATATTAAATAGCAATACATCTTCTGTATTGAAAAATATCAAAAATTTATTTTTAAACACAAATAATAATTGTAGATTGATACAGCATCCTTGGTATCCTCACGCAAAATTTTTAAATTTAGTGTCAAAAATGGATATGGGACTTCAAGTTTCTTTTTCAGAAACTTTTAATATAACAGCAGCAGATTTTGTGTATATGGGTGTTCCTATCGTAGTATCAGAAGAAGTAAAATTTGTTAATCCATTTAGCAGGGTTGAGAGTTCTATTTCAAATGAAGAAATAGTTAATGTAATGAATCTATCTACATCTTTTGTTTCTTGTGGATTGAATACAATGAATAAATATTTATTGAATCGTAGTAATGTTAATTCGGAAAAAGCATGGAAAAAATTATTAATAGCATAAGGAAAACATATGAAAACTATTTTATCTTTTATCGTTTATTTATTTCTAACTCTGTCGACCATGGCACAAACTACATGGAGTCCACCAACACAAGTTCCACAACCAGATGGAACAATTCAATTAGTTCCAGTTCCGCCAGCAATTGTTTATACTCCATATTTCATCGACCCAACGATGCAGTATCAGGTGTATTTAACTAGTCAATGGACAAACAAGAGTTGGAATGGTGGAACAAAGAATGGTCTTACTGCTTTTAAAAATCAAGTTATTACTGTAGATATTCTTGCAATGCCCTATGCTAAGACCAAAGTTGTGGATGGTAAGACCGTTTATCTATGGAGTATTTACCGTTCTACCGATGCGGTCATTCAATATGACCATACTCGTTTAGAATTACTACCAGTAGAAACAACACCAGAATCTCAAGGAAACGGATTTGATTCAGCAGTAATGGATGCAACCAAGTCAAAATATACATTACTTAGTGATGGTTTATTTGTGTTTCATAGCGAAGCTCTTAAAGTTCCAGAAGTAAGAACTAAGGCACAGTATTATCAATGGAATTTTGATGGATATATGTGGCAAGCAGCTTATCGTAAACTTGGGCAAATAAAGTTTAAAGTTAAAGATGACTATTACCTTCCGACAAAAGGATATCAAAAATCTTTTGTTCGTCTATTGCCATTTACAATACATCAAGGAAATACCATTTATACTAAAGTAGATGGTAGTCCAACAATTGGTACAAATGTATTTAAAGATATTCATACTGAATGTGAAGGTGTAGTATTTGGCGCGCCACCAGACTATAAAGTTGCACATTATCTTACTGCTCCAGTTACTCAGTTTAAAGTGGGTGATATTGTTCCAGTAAAAATTATGATTAAACCAGAAACAAAACCACAATGGATTTCATCTGTGGCAACAAATTTTATATGGGACAATAATATTGTTGAGTTTGTTGGATTAGATAAAACTGGTGCTTTGGCAAGTATGGATAACTCACTTCCGCAAGTTGGTCCAACAAACATTAATGAAGCACTTGTTCCAAAAGATGGTAATGCATCTCATGTTTGGTTAAGTCCTCTTACTAATAAAAACTATCTTGATAAAGAAGCACTTATTGTAACTCTTAAATTTAAGGTGCTTGTTAATTTTAATACAACAACAATTCAAATTGCAAAACAAAATGATGCTAGATTAGTTGGATTATGGGTTCCAGAAGAATCCAGACCAATTGGTAGCAACATTCCAGGCGTTGGTGTTCTTGGAACACAAACACCTTCAGTTACAATCAACGGAATTATTCCATAATGTATAACTATTTGATAAAAGAAATTATAAAGGTAATTGATGGGGACACTATTGATATTATACTTGATGTAGGTTTTAATATATCAACAAAACAAAGAATCAGAATAAATAGAATAGACACTCCAGAAACAAATAGTAAAAACATTCAAGAAAAACAGTTAGCTCTAGAAGCAAAAGAATTTGTTGCAATGTGGTTAGTTAATCAAAATAAATTAACCATAAAAACATTAAAAGATGATAAGTATGGAAGAATGTTAGGTGAAATTTTTAATGAACGCGGTGAGTGTTTGAATGACATTCTTCTAGAAAAGGGATATGCTTGGGAATATGATGGTGGAGAAAAATCAAATAATATCAACACTCTTTTAGAGAAAAGAAAGAATGTTTAAAAAAACAATATTAATCATAATTGAGTTTATTGAAAATTTATTTAAGAGAACAAATATGGCAAAACCTCAGTCAATCGTATCAAATTCTCCGTTATCAAAACCACCTTTTAATTCAAGAATTGTTTTACCATCTGGAACATTATCTCCAAATCCAATTCAAGGTGATGTTAGGCAACCTATTCCAACAAATGAAATTTCATTTGAAGAAAAATATAATAAGGTTTTTAATTATTTAATTTCAAGATATGAGCCAACTTGGACAAATGTATCCGATGAACAAGGAAAACTTGCAACAATATCTGCATTGGGTGTTCAAGAATCTAAAAATCCATTTGATGGAAGCGATCCAATAGCGGATCAACTTTTTAGATACACAACAATAAATCCAACAGGATATTTTGATATATTCACCAATCCTAAAAACTTTGCAAGTGCTGTTCATTCTCAATATTCTCCGTATGAGCGATCAAGAAATCCAGAACAAGCAAATCACAGATTTGTGGAAAAATATTTTGCTGGAATTGCAACACAATCTGTATATTATTATGAAGGCGGCGGAGCAGCTGCTTTTTCTAATTTAGCACCGAGTTTTAGATGGTGGCCAGATACATTAAATCCAAATGAAATTCACTCAAAATGTTTAACTTTAAATCCTTCAAAACTTATAGAAAATAAAATTGAAAGAGCAAATATTCATACTCCGTATGGTGCATTTAAGAGTCCAATGTATACTGGTGTTGGATTGTGGGCTACTATTGGAAGACAAAGAGGATATCCTTGGTTAACCAATAGATATACTGGTGATGATTGGCGATACGATCAGTATCTTTTGACTAAAGAATCCACAACCATACGAGATTTATTACCAGATCCTGTAAATACTTCCAGAGATGCTTCACTTGGTATTCTTGTTGATGGTGTTGCTGACAGTAAATTAAATGATTTACATAGGGATTTAAGTTTCCCTGTTGGAACTGTTCCTTTTCCTATTGATTACAATGGCAATAATCATAACAATGGTGGATATCCGTATGCAATAAAGGTTGGACCTGCTTTCTTACCATTTCCTACTGGAATAACTTGGAATGGTGGTTGGTGGAGTGGTGAAGGTATTACTCTTAACTTTAATATAGAAACAATGGTGTTGAATAATGGACAATCAATAAATTCTAGACCAAATTTAGTAGATACGACCTTTAATCCATCGGGTATTCCTTTTAATTATTGGAATAAATTTACTGGATTTAGAGGACTTTCTTATGGATACTTTCAAGCAAATTTAGATAGTTTAAATCAATTAAGCTTGGACTGGGGAGACAAGATAGAATTTATTGCACATCTTGGTGGTATGCATGGTATGCCTAGAGTTCCAGATAATCTTTATCTAGATCCAACAGTTCCAGAAAATGTAAGATACATGAAATGGAGATTTAATGCTGCCGTTTCTCACTGGAAGGAAAAATTCAAATCTCCTATTGATGGATTTGCTCATGTTTTCTTTGATGCTTCAATTTTAACAGAAAGAACTTATCATACATTCAAAGGACCAGATTATTTAACATGGGATAATGTTTTACCATCTGGTGTAAGTTTTGTTGAAAATATACCTTTTAGTTGGGCTAAAGACCAATATAATTATACTAGAGGCATTTCTAGCCCAAATCCAGACAAAGGTGTTTTATTTGGAGTTGAAAGACATTCTGTATTTTATTCATTTAAATGGGAAAATAGACAATCTGAACAACAAAGATTTAAGAATGACCCTGCGCCAATGCACTGGTGTAATGATGATGATGCTGCACCTGATTTATATTCTTCTAGTTTTGATTTATTATGCGCTCAACGAAAATATGGAAGAGATTATGTCGAAAGTATATGGAAATCAAATGGTAGAAAAAAACTTGGAGAAATACTTTCACATGAAAATCCAGAAGTAAATAATGAATTTTTAGATGTTTATCCGTTTTATTATCAAACATTTATAGAACATGATGGAACCTCTTTAAAATGGAAAAAAGTGCAAGGAACAAAATATGGAAACTATAATGATCCTGCTGCCACAGGAGTTCCTTGGAATCAAGATAGAAGATTTAGATTGTTTTATCATTTTCCATTAATGTTAGCATTGAATGCAACTATTGTCGATTACATGCACAGTGGTTTGGGATATTGTGCGATGCCATACCAGAGCACTCAACCGAGTGGTTGGTTTGATGTTAGATTAGGAACAGATTTTGTGGAAGGTATGGAAAATAAACCATATCCTTTCGTATCATCAGACCCATTTCCAAGAAAAACACCAATAACCCCACCTCAAAATTATTGGACTGGAAGTTACGAATCATCGGAGTTTGAATTGCTTTATGCATGTATGAAAGGTGGAATAACAATGGGATTAGATTCTCTTGGGTTCACTAATTTATACGATCAGCTTCCATAAATAATTTTATGTTAATAGCAGGAATAGACTATTCATTAAATGGCCCAGCAATATGTGTATTTAATGGTGATACATTTTCTTTTAGCAAATGTAATGTTTATTATTTAACAGATACACAAAAATATTGTAAAACCTTTCTTAGTAATATTCATGGTGAATGTTTTCAAGATTACGATGGAGATTGTGAAAGATATGATACAATTTCAGATTGGGTATTAAGAATATGTGCTGGTGTTGAACAAGTTGCGTTAGAAGGATATGCTTATAATGCAACTGGTAGAGTTTTTAATATCGCAGAAAATACTGGAGTATTGAAATATAAATTATATCAACAGAGAATGCCAGTCGAAGTTGTAGAACCAACGCATGTAAAAAAATATGCAACTGGTAAGGGAAATGCAGATAAAGAATCTATGGTAAAAACTTTTTATATGGATACTGGTTTGGATTTACAACAAATAATAACTCCAAACAAAGAAAAAGTATCAAGTCCAGTTACCGATATTGTTGATTCTTTTTATATTTGCAAATATCTTTATAAAGTAATAAAGAGTATATAAGAAACAACCCCCTTTCGGGGGTTGTCAGGCCTTAGATACTCTCTAAGGGGTTTTTACTGGTTTCTTTTGAAGTGGATCTACTTCAGTCACATATGAAGGTGGTACGCAATACCATCCTTCAGGTAAGCCCACTTGGTGGTTGCTGAGTACCCATTGCCCCTGTTGGAGTGTGTATACTCTGGTTCGGCAGTTGGGGCCCAGACGAATTGGTGAGTCCTCTGGGATGAAGACGGTTCTGCTCCCGCAGCCACTCATCAATCCTAGAACCAGCACGACGAAGACGCTCACGATCATAATCTGCATCGACCGCAATGTTACTGGCTTGAATTCTTTTTTCAAGCCAATTGAAGAGGGCGAGCGCGACTTGTGCAACAATTTTTTCAAGCATTTTACTCCATTATATAATTATTGATAATTAAGCAGCTGGTGGTGTTGTGCCATTATTTGAGGCATCTTTAGCAAGAATAAGACCTACACCAGCAATTACAGCAGCAATTGCTGAAGCAAAGTCTGCATTGGTTGCTGCATCTCCGTCAAACATAGCGGTCAAAACTGCTCCAACTGCAACTAATATAGCACCGATACCTGCGATTGTCGTATTTTTATTGTTCATTTAGAACTCCTTTAATAGTATTTATAAGACTTTGTTATTTGGTTATGATAAAGTTACCCCTCCAGATGCGTATATTTGTTGCATCTGGGTAAACATCCCATGCCAAATTAATCATTTTCTTCTCTATATTTCTGTCTCTTTTTGACTTGTTTATCTGTGTTACAGTATATTGACCGTTTAATGCCGCATTGAAACCGTGTTTAGGCGCTTCAAAATTAGGCACTTCCAGAAGTAAGTCCTGAACAGGTATTATTATAGTTTCGGCGTTAGCTAATGGTGTAAATAATAGAACTAGACTGAGTAAAAATGTTTTCATCTGCTTTTTCCTTTGTATGGTTTAGGTCCTAAATCTTTTGAAGGAATAAACTCATCCTTTGGTTCTTTTCTTCCCTCCGATGGTTTACCAGATGGTTTCCTTTCGTCTTTAGGACGGTTAGGATTGTCTCCAGCGGGTTGCCCTTTACCGACAGGGGGTACGGAGGTTTCTGCAACGAAAGTCTTAAACGATTTCATCTTTTCTCTCTTGCTTTCAACATATCTTTTACTCTCTCCCTTGCGGCAACTGCCTCTGGAGAAATGGTTCCAGATCGACTTTCTAGTTTTTTAATCGCTTTTACAACTCTTTTCATTCTTCCTTCTTTATTTCCAGGCGAAATGGCAGCTGCTTTTTGAACTATTTTTGGAGTTGTTGTGTCTTCTTGGGATTGCTGTCTTGCCCTGATAATTTTATACATTGTTCTAATTGCATGTGGTATGCTACTTCTATCCCCAGAAGCAGAACCTGAACTTAATCCTGCTATTTTATTTTTCCCATCAAATATATGAATATGTTTAGAACCTTTTTCTACTCTGAATCCGTGTTTATTTGCAATAGAAATAACATCTTTATTTGTTGCATTGGTTTTAGATAATCCAAGTATTCTACTACCTTTTCTTAATTCTTCTTCGTTTAGAGAATTCCATATTTCTCTCAGAACACTTATTCTTCTTTTTCTCTTACGAACAATAGTTTCTTCTGGTTTGCCTGGAGTCACGCCTGTTACTGCACCAGAAGATGCCGTCATTGCTCCTGCCGACATTGCACCATCTTCTTGAACAGGTCCAAATCGAGTCAACGAGTTTGCTCTATTTCTTGCACTAAATCCTTTTGGACCTTCTCTCGTTAGTTTTGCCATTGTTCCACCAATAACAGAAACCAATCCTTCGTGCTCTTCTCCCTGTGCAGGATGAAGTTCACTTACTCCATGATGTTCTGCTAGAGCATCTAACATATGATGTTTAGCAGTAGTTAAATGTTGTTGATGTCTTAATAATGCTTCTATATGTGGTTTGTGTTGATTAATATGATTTTCAAGTTCAGAAATTAATGCAGACTTTCCCTTGTCTGATAATTTTTTCTGAGTTGCTTTTTCCATGTATGCTTTTGAAGTTTTTGCTGGAGATATAGCTCTGTGAATATATTTTTTCATTGCAGATAAACTTCTTTTACCTGTGGTAGCGACAACTTCGTTTGAATATTCTTGAAAAAACTTAGCAAACTTTTTATTCTTGTGTAAATTTCTTGCGTAATCTGCTACTTCTGGCGTTAATTCTGATTCTGCTTGTCTAAGTGAATGTGATATTGCTTTATGTCTGGCGGCACTTAATTTTGCAGCACCTCTTGGTAATTCTAATTTTGGAACAAATATAGAACGACTTTGTAATTGTTTATGGTCTGGTTTTCCGATTCTGAGTAAGTTTCCTTTTTCATCAAGTTTCAAATGACCGTGAACAGCAATTCCAATTTCGTGGTGAGTTGGATTATATGCTATGGTATTTGGTTTTGCATGTCCTTCTGATGTTAATTGTCCTTTGTGTGCCCATAGCAAATCACCTTGAAAAATATGACCTGGTTGAATTGTCATATGTTTTGTGTGATGTAACAGACGAAGAGCATCTGGAGCCCAGGGGGCATCGTGTTTTTTTAGTTGTTCTTCTGTGAATACTTTTCCAGATTTATATCCAGCAACATGCTCACCTGTTGGCAATCTACCGAATAAAGCACTCACACCGCCGTCTGCTTTTATATCAACACTATGACCGTGTGTTTGTTTTCCCTGAAACCAATCATGCATTGCTTTCATGTGCTTTAAACCAAGATGGGGATCAACAACACCTTTATGTGGAGTGTATGACCAATCTCCAGTGTGTGTCATATGTCCAGTAGTTTCTACTTCTTTTTTTGATTCATCTTGTTCAGTCAGTAACATAGTTTCCCCTAGATATTGTTCTATTTCTTGTTTTACTTCTTCTGGATTTTCTCCATAGTCCTCGGCAAGAAGTGAAATTCCAGTGGTTAGATAATTTAAGCGTGCTTTGATTGATGGATTTGGAATCATATTCAATAGCACTTTAAGGTTGATAATCAACCTATCAAATACACTTATTTTTCCTTCGGGATTCATTATAAAATTACCACGCTTGTCAATTACACCAGCGCGATAAGCTTGCATATCTGTAAAGTCTGTTGTTAATGCTTTTACAAATTTATAAACAGTGAATGAATTTACAACTTTATTTAATTCTCTTGATGTTGGTCTTCTTTTATAATTCCTGTTCATTTAAGTTCTCTTAATATTTTATCAATTCTATGG
>Ga0075473_10000254_pt1 | contig 21936 bp, 41 predicted proteins | sample DEB19_08_DNA_FD_76340 | JGI IMG/M metagenome (GOLD analysis project Ga0075473, IMG submission 76340) | Aqueous microbial communities from the Delaware River and Bay under freshwater to marine salinity gradient to study organic matter... | ecosystem: Environmental > Aquatic > Marine > Coastal ... | reverse complement strand
CTTGCCCTTCCGGGGCAGATTCGTCTAATGGATCTAGGGTAAATACATCATCTTCTGGGAAAAACGAGCCTGATCCATATACTTCATCACAAATTAAATCGTAAATGAATAGGAGCTTTTCATCTTTAGGTAAAGATGTAAAAAATTTATAGTCTTCTTCCCCAATTTTAAAATTGCTAAAATTCATGAGACCTCCCATTAATAAATATCATGTACGAAACCCAAGCAGGATCTCCGACAGATGACACTTTAGTGAAAATTTCTTCTTCATGGAAAAATGCCCGCAATTGCGAATTACGCTTATCGTGGTCAGTAATTTTATTAATTACATTAAGACGCCTTAATTCCTCTTCAGATAATACTTCTGATAAAGCTCTATCAATTTCACGCATATCGACTGTAAATTTTATTTAAGTAAGAAACAATGTCTTTGGTTAAAGCATATCCATTTTTAACGTTTACTAAACAAAGAGCAACGGCTATTTGTTCTGAATGCTCTTCTGGAACACTATTTTTACGTAATAATGTTGTTAAGTAATTTAATTTTGCTATTACATTTTGTTTACGCTCGTCAGAATCATATCCTTGATAATCAAAATTTGCTGTTAAGCTAGCAGATTCTAAAATTGACCCAACAGTCGATTCTAAATTTCCGTTAGTATCGAACGACGCTATATTTCGAAGCTTATCTGCAAGGTCCGCTTGATTAAGTAATGTTTTAATATACTTTTCAAACGGTTCGTTCATTAAGCCGATTTTTTATAGGATTTTTTAGCTGCCTTTTTAGCTGGGGCTTTCTGTTGCTTTTGAGAAGAAGCTTTTACAGCCGCTTCAATTTTATTCATTGCAAGTTCTGCTTGAAGGTCAGAAATCTTTTGATTAGACAGTTCAAGCTCTGATTTAAGTGCGTTGCGATCGGCTTCTAAGTTAGAAGCATACTCACGCATAGACCTAAGTACCATATCCTTATCCATAAGTTCGATATTAGATAATGATGTCGCATAATAATATCCTGCGAATGCCGAACCGCCGGCTACGACGAGTCCTAGTAGTGTGTAAATAATCATCATGGTTTTTTGTTTTTTTTTTGTTGTTTGTTTTTGTTTGTTATTTGAAAATAATAAAAGTTGCATCGCCGGACATGTAATCGTGACGACAAATAACTTTACTGTATTTGTTAATTAAGTAGTCTAGCCATTCTGAAGGGTTATGACATACTAATTGGTTTTTGTCGTCCTCGGATAATTCTTCTGGATATCCAATTAATACATTAAACGCAATTCCTAAATTAGATTTAGAATACATTTTATCTACAACATTTTTTGCATAGTCAAACATGTTAGGATAATCATTTAAATTGAATAATCCTGAGCCTACAACCCAATCAAAAGAGTCGTTAACATCATCCTTGAGAAATTCTTCAGAAATTACATTTACATCAGGATATTTTCTTTTTGCAATGTTAATAATGTTAGGATTCATATCCATACCAGTATATAAAATTTCATCTGTTTGAAATATACGTTTCATAAACCCATATAAATCAGCTCGGCCGCATCCGACATCTAATATAGTTTGATTAGTTTGATAAAATAAAAGTAGTGCTGTAAATAACAATTCTTGTTCCTGCACTGAAAGCCATCCAACGACCCTAGGGTCAGTAAGTAAATATGAATCGTCTTCTATTATTGTCGACTGTGGCTCGACAACTAGTTCAAATTCTTCTTTCTTTTCAACATTAACTAAAGATTCTTCTTGTAATGTTTCTACTTCTTCTGTTGGCTTAGTTTCCATAACTTCTAATTTTTTACTTGTAAAAAAATTCTTAATAAGACCGTACATAACTTTTTATCTATTAATAAATATCAGATTTCCTTGAATGTTTCGGAGTTTCGTTGCGTATCTTACGAGCTTCAACTCGAGCAATCTTATCTTCCATCTTCATACCATCAATTCGTAAAGGATGAGTGCGATTTAAGTTTTGTTCTGTTTTAACAGTTAGTGCAGCTAATTCCCAAGCTGTAAATTCATCTTTAGCAGGATTGAAAAATAATTCGGCAAGAATGTCAGTTACAGTTAAGTCGTCATGCTCTTTCAAGATAGTGTATCTAGTGCCAATACCGGCTACAAACGCACCTGGGTATTTTTTTTGTACTTTTTTCTTATAAGTATTAAGAATCTTTTTCTTATCTTTCATGTTATTTATTATTTGTTAATATGCAAGTAATAATTGTAATTGCAATTCCTATTATTCCTATAAAGGAAAATAAATAAGAGTCTTTTTCTTGAGAAGTCTTCTTCATAAGTCAATTTTAATTTCTTGCTTAGAAGTTACATCTAAAAGAAAATTTTCTAATAATTTAGTCTCTAACTCTGTTTTTTTAACTTCAGCCTGCTGCTTTTTAAGAAAGGTCGCGACTTGCATTTCATTTTCTTTTAAAGACCAACAAGCACCGAGTATTGGATGTACTATCGGTACAATACGAAACCTAGACTTTTTCATAAATTATTTTTTAACGATATCTGATTTTTGGCAAAAATATGGAACCCCATAATGATTTTTATCAGAAATTTTCTTAGCCAAATTCATTAAATCGTCAAAAGTGAATTCATGATTGACATCACGCACACGCATTAAGTCTCCTTTTGAATAGTAATACAATTGTTCTTTCATTAAGACAATTCCATAATCGCCGAAAGCTACGGCATTTGTTTTTTCGTTAATCATATTGGGTTATTTATTTATACTTAAAAATAATATATTCATTTGTAAGTGCCAAATTTTTTAAAAAGAATCTTTTCTACTTTCATTAATGGATTTGTGTGCTGTATCTACAGTTACAATCTTCTTTTGAAAAGATACTTTAGATGGAATAATTATTCGTACTGTATCATGCACTACTACAGTTTTAGTAATTACTTTAGGAGGCAATTCGACTATTACTTTTTTTGGCTCCACTCTAAATGCAAAAAAACAAGATACTGCAATAAGTATAATGGGAACTCCAACTATTGTTAATCCGGTGTAGAATAAATTATTGAACGTTTTCATGAATTAAGGTTTTGTAAATGTTAGACAATGAATGTTTTACGTTGGAGCGAATTTCCATTTCCATTTCTGTTCTTCTTTTTTCAACTTCAATATCAAACATGTTTATTATACGGTCTAATACCTTGCCCCATACTTTGATATTGTAGCTGTATTGATGATTAACAATAGTTATTGTGCCTATTTCAATAATAATAAATAACTGATTGTCGTCGCTTTTAATAAAGCGTTTGCCTGATAAAGGAGACATCAATAAGACGCTGTCAGGTTGATTGATAAGAGCTTTACAAATGGAAATACACTCTTTTTCAAATTCTGAATGATTTTGTGGCTCGTCTTTTGTAGCCATTAAACGAAACCCTTTCAATGCTAACTTTTGAATGGATCGCCTAATTAGGTGTTTCATATTTTTCATTTTCTAATATACTTAAAAATAAATTAACCTTTTGTAAGTGCCAAATTATTTTTAAGATTTCTTTTGAAAATCTTAAAGTACTCCCGACGAGAATCGAACTCGTGTTTCGTCCGTGAAAGGGACGCGTCCTAACCCCTAGACGACGGGAGCAAATAGGAAAGCAGAAGATGGGTGACATCTGCTTTTACGATTGGCATTACTAACCTAAATCCCAATCAACCTTGTACCCAGGTAGCGGGTGTAGTCAGGGTGGGATTCGAACCCACTACCGATATGGAGCGTTTACCCTTACGCTAATTCCTGACTATATGACCGTTTTCTCCTCACATTTAGTCCAACACACCAGTGAGACAGTGATTGGATTTTGATTACAGAAATCCTTTCGGATCGTTACCACGGACAAACTGATTCAGTAGTCAGGGTAGGACTTGAACCTACATGGTCTACGGCTCTCCTAGCTGGCCCAACTAACGGGACTCGAACCCAAATGCGTGTGACCTAACTCCAGCTCTAGCGTCTACATTCCGCCACCTGACTAACGCCTTTTTCTGTTTTAACGATTTGATTCTTCAAAAGACAAACGTGTGATTCAAACCGGCCTTTTTCTGTTTGTTGATGGATTACAAAAGACAACCGTCATCCATTCTCAACCTCCTTATAAATCCTTCCTCGTGCACAGAACAAGAAACTGTGGAGGTGTTGTTTCTACTTCTAGGAGTCAGGACAGGATTCGAACCCGTGTCTCCTTCCGGATCAGTTACTTGCTGCAGCAAATTACCTCACCTTGCAATGAAGGGCTTTACACCACACTAAGCTACCTGACTTACTTGTTTAGCTTTTCTTTTTCTTTTTAAAACATGCTCATGTAACTCTTTAATTTCGTCAATTTCCTGTTCAACGCGTTGTAAAACTCCTTCTGCAAATTTATACGAGTCGTCAATTTCTCGAAATCGAATAGCTCGAAATCCTAATTCTTTTCCCCAAACGGGAGAAGGTGGATTTTTAATTTCTTCTACTAGAATAGCCCAATAGCCATCCATTTTTGTTTGATATACATCCCTAACTGTGTAAATTTTATCTTTTTTAGGAATAGCGATTCCCGGCCTAATTGGCTGTCCAGGTATTGGTGTATCGTTGATACAAATAACTTTTTGACCTATCTTAAACATATCTTTTTTAATAATTATATCCATGTATACTGTTTACGTATAACCTTTTTCGCATATGAATTTATGCAAGGTTTTCCTGTGTTATACGCTCCAAAAACTAGCGACCAATTTTTATATTTGTTATGTAATCTGCGTAACAGCTTCATGGAAATTTCTACATTAAGCGGTATGTCTGAACGAAGACGCTTTGTAGATACTTTACTTCCATGAATTCTTTTCGCGGTCTCTGGCATAACTTGCATTGGGCCTAACGCTCCTGCAGGAGATCCTAAAGCAGGATTATATGTAGAATCTTTTGGACCTTGATACCTAGTTTCAATATACGCTACTGAAAAAGCATAGTCGACAGGTATATCATATACTGCAGAAAACTTTTTAATGTAATAATACATTTGTATTTCTGCCGGATAAGAATCTATCGTAGTGCTATCAGCTCCGCGCAAATACGGATCGGCTGAAATGCTAGAAGCTTCTTTAGTATCAATTGCTAATGCAATTCCAGATATTACAACAGAAGACGCTATGATTGTAGAAATTATTTTCTTATTCTTCATCTGTTTTTTGTTTAGGTTTTGTCCAAATGTTTGCAAACTTTTCAGCTCCGTCTAATCCTACCCATGGAATAATAGTTCCATGCGAATCTCTTACTTTGTAAATCCATCTAGGATGAGAAGGATGTTGTCTAACAGCAATTACAATTGCGTTTCGTTCCATACCTAAAAACGTAACTACTACTTTATCATCAACCTTAAATTTCGGTTTAGGCAATTTAACGTTAGCAACTGGCTCTGATATTTCTTCTTCTGTTTTCTTTTTTCGTGCCATTATACTAATCTTTTAACTCCGTGAATTACTTTTACTGTTGGGAAACGTAAGCTGTAATTTCCAGATTGATTTTTCGTTTCTTCAAAATACTTAACGGTAATTATCTTGTTAAGTATCTCAGTCGGGTTATTCTTAAAGTATTCTCTTTCTTCAATACTAAATCCTGAGCCTACAGAAACTCGATTACCTTTATGTTCAATAACTACATTTGAAAGAACATTTTTAGTTATTTCTAAACCATTTTCAATCATTCTAAAAGGTCCTATCTCTAAATCAATTACTTTATATTCAGCATCGTGAAACGATTTACATTTCAACATACTCTTGCTTCGCTTACCTTCATACACAGAAATTGAATTACGTAAAATTAATCCTTCCCATTTATTACTATCAGCATTTTCCATAAGCTCAATATAATGTTTTACATCAGCTACGCTAGTTTGTTTAACGACTTCCAAATGGTTAAATCCTTTTGACTTGGCGTCATATAGATACGCGTTTAACTCAGTATAGCGGCTAGAATATGGTTTATTTCCTAATTTACTTCGAAAGGCACTGCCGTCAATTAAATCAAATACTAAATACTTAGGATTGGAAATAGTATGTTCCTTTCGACGTATTTGCTTCATAATGCCTTGGAAATCTTCGTTTCCATCTTTATCCACTAAACAAATTTCTCCATCTAGCACCATATCTTTCATTCCCAATTTTTTAATTTCATCTTTAACTTTTTGTAGAGTTTCAAACTCATTGCCTTGACGAGACCATAAGGAAACATCTCCTTTATCATCTATAACAGCTAAACAGCGAACACCATCTAATTTGCGAGAAGCGTACCATGTGTCCTTTTGAAAGTCGACTTTAACATCTTCAAAATCTGAAGCTAATGCAACATCAAAAGAAGGAATTAAATTTGGAATGACTTTGTTAATTAAACTGTCACCCATTCGAATTTCTAAATCTTTACCAATTATTTTGTAAATCAAATCTTTGTAATCTTCATTACGATAACAATAATCGTTTACAGAATTAATTGCTTTATGACCTGTCACTTCACGTGCACGTAAAGCATCAAGCATTTCAAATAGATCATTAAAATCATAAAGCACTCCTAAATCGTCTTCGTAATTTTTTTCTAAATTTTCTGGGGTTACATAATACTGATAAAATGGATTGTATGTATAATACAAAACCTCCTTAATAAATGAATTGTCTTTGTATTTAGCAAGAATTTCTTTCTTACTATTAATTGAGTTGGTAGAATTCAACTCATCTACCATTTGGCGTAACGTTTCAAAATCTTTCATGTCTTATTTACTTATACTTAAAAATAATATATTCATTTGAAAGTACCAAATTATTTTGTAAGATTTTTTTCTGCAAGTAAAGAATTAAATTCTTTTGAAATTTGTTGAATATCGTGCCATTCCATATCCGGGTCTTGATATAGCCTTAATATGAAATTGTCAATTAACCTTTTGAGTGTCAAATAATGGTTTTCATTTGAAGATTGAATTACTTTTTTAATCCAATTGATTTGATCAATTAAAGAGTACTGGCTGTTACTTGCGTCCATTTAATTTTATTATACTTAAAAATAATATATTCATTTGTAAGTATCAAATTATTCTTTGAAAATTTTTGTGAATTTTCTTCCGCATTTTCTTATGTAAATTCCTGTAGGCGCAGTTTCAATATCAATTGGGTACCCAATAAGATTGAAATATTCATATGATATACATTTTTCTTGATACATTAAATTATGTTTAATCACATCAGAGTAATGTTTATTTCCATTAACATCTATATGTCTTAATCTGTAATAATATATTCCAGGCTGTAAATTGCTATCTGTAAATGTATATTTTTTTAATTCATTAAAGCTTTCAAATTTAGAAACCATACCTATAGGTTCCCATGTAAATGCATCAACTGATCTTTCTATTTTAAAGTATTGGTTTTCGTAATCTGCGTATGTCGACCAATATAATATTATATTACTTTCTTCATTGTAAGATTGAAAAGAAGTTAATTCAAGTGCTAATGGAATTAAATTAGATCCTTGCAATGTGTATGAACAATCTGCATCGGCATTTCCATCCATAATTAAATAAAATACTTCAGCTCCAGTAAAAGCAAGACCCCCAGTTCTCGTTACTGTTACCTGAAAAGAAGTAGTGGAGCAGTTGCTCCAAGCTAAACTATATCCATCATTTGCATTTTGATTTATAGGTCCAGCAACAGACTGACCTCCACTGCAAACTTTATTACCATAACAACCTTCAAAGGTAGATCCAAAACATGGCCCAGAAACAATTCCAAATTGAAATCCACAACCTCCACCAGTACATTGTATATTTGATCCTATAATTGTAAAATCAAATACACCGGCTTGAGGAGTAAACTTAATCCATTGAGTATTTTCTAAAGATCCCGCACATAAAACATTTGCTGTTGGGTCACTTGCTCCTGCATTTGTATACGACCCTGTATATTGACAATCTCCTCCGTTGTAAAAATTTGCAGGTAAAGCTCCTAACGTTAAAGCTCCTACACATTCATCTGAAGCATTTATTGTTTGGTTTGCTTTATAGCAAATACTAAATGTTGTACCTACAGGAACAGGCCCCCATAATCGTAAAACGTAAGTAGTTCCTGCAGTTAATAAATTACCACCAGTTGTATTAATACCATTAACAGAAAAAGGATAATTGGCTATAACGTTATTATGGCATTCAAGAGTCCCAGCAACTCCAGCGCATGCTGAAGTAAGTATTTGAGATCCTATAGTTGATATATTAGCTGAAGATGTTATTGTAAATTCCGAACAAGTACCAGCTACAAATCTAATGTAAAGAGCAGGATTAGATCCTCCAACACACAATCCGGCCATGTTAACTGATCCTGGGAATGTTTGATTTGTTAAACAAGCTCCGCTATTTAATGTTACAGCTCCTGCGCACGTAGCTTGTGAATAGACACTCAGACTACAAGCTATTAGTAAAAGAGAAATTATTTTTTTCATATTAATCAACTTTAATAAAGTTTTTAGTTATTTTTTGTTGTTTGCTATCGTATATAGTAATAAAATACATTCCTGGATTTAAGAATCTAAAGTTTAATTCGTCTTCAGACTTTCTACGATCAGTATATATTATATTCCCTAATTGATCAGCTACAATTAATAAATATTCGTTATCATCACCACGATATACTCTTAAATGTAATATACCGTTTGTTGGGTTAGGGAATACAATAAAGTTTAAAGGATGATCTAAATAATTTTCAAAATAACTCATAGTGTCACTCATTTTAGCTCCACAAACTTTATTTACTGTATAATATGCTATAGGACTTGTACCACATTGATTGATAGATTGAACCATATAAGTACCACCTAAAAATGTTGTATTAATTTTAGATAAAATACTAGATCCAGAATTTGAACCTATTATTTGAGTTCCATTTGGTCCTTGCCATAAATAACTTGTAGCACGCAAAGCATTTGTGGCTGTTAATTGTATTGTATCTGGATAGCAGGCAGACATAGGACCAGTGACTGTAGGTTTATATGTAACCATACCTAGACTGAAAGCTTTTGTTCTAACACCACAACCAAAATTAACAGATAATCTTATACTATCACAAAGATTGTTTTGACAAATAGATTGTTCAAAATTTGATGGATAATATACAACTATAGAGTTTGTATTTTGACCAGAAGTAATAGTTGCATTACCAGGCACTGACCAACTATAAGATAAAGCTCCTGTTGCTGGGGATATACTATATGTATAACTTAAACCATTTTCAATACATTTCGGTCCACTAATTGTACTTAACGAAGGCATTGTAGTTGTAACGTTTATTGATCTTGTTACTGGGCTGGAGCAACCACTTGACACTATAACGGAAATTGTACCGCTTGTAAAGCCACTTAAAAACTTAACATTAATGTAATTAGTAGATTGAGAAACAATTACACAATTTGCAGGAACAAACCAAGCATATCCAGTTGCGCCTGTAACCGGGCTTATACTGTAAGTTGTAGTAGATGATGTTCCAACTAAACTGCATACACTAGTTATTCCTGATATATTTGTTACTGATAATATTGTTTGTAAAGTAGTTATACTTAAACTTGATGTTTGACTTACACCGCATGAGTTTTGTTTATTAACTGATAGTATACCGTTTGTAAATAAACTCGATACTTGCAACGTAATTACATTTGTTCCTTGACCACTTACAATAGTTGTGTTTATAGGTGTAACCCAATTAAAAGTATAACCAGGCGAAGCTGCTACACTATAACTAACTGTACTACCTAAATAAGGACATAAATCTATAGGTCCAATAATAGCTCCTGGAGAAGTATTGAAATTTGAATTGATGATTGTATAATACTTTTTAGCAGAAGTTCCACATTGATTATACGATTGTACATCAATTATTCCTGATGTAAATGTTGTATTAAATTTAACTTGAATAGTGTCATTTCCTTGGCCACTTACTAATGTAACTCCTGTTGGTAGCGTCCAAAAATATCCAGTAGCTGTACTGACTGTTGAAGCGTAATACTCGTATATAGTATTATTATCAGCACAAATTGATGAGGGCCCATTAATATAGTTAGGTGGTAATGGATTTTTATATATCGGCTTACTTAAAGTAAATGTACCTAAAGGAGTGGTTACAATAACATCAACATTACCTCCTACAAAATAAGTACTAAACTTAATGCCACAAGTAGCTGTTCCTTGACCTGATATAATAACTACGCCGTACGGAACACTCCAAGTACAAGTTGTATTTGATACATTTGATATGCTATAAGTTAATACTGTATTAAGAGGCATTCCACAATCGCTACCTACAATTTCTGGGTCATTACAAGTATCTTTGTTAACACCTATAGCAAAATTAGTTAAACAATTTTTAGAGTCTGAAGTTGTTAAAACGTAATTACCAGCTGGTACGTTAGTTAGATCTTGAGAAGTTGTTCCATTATTCCAAGCATATACATAAGGAGGAGTTCCTCCAAAAACATTAACATCTACGCTACCACCACTACCACCGCAAGATTCGTTAGTAACAGTTACTAAAGAAACACTAATTGGTGATGGTTGTGATATCGGTATTATTGTACTTTTACTACATCCTTTAACATCAATTACATTTAATGAATAATTTCCAGCTGTTAAATTATTAATGGTAGGTTGATTGCTTCCATTACTCCAATAGTATGAATATGGAATAGATCCTCCAGATACAGCAATACTTGCCATTCCATCATTACCACCAAAACAACTTACATTAGTTTTTGAAGTAGCTAAAACAATCTGAGTATTTTGCAGTATTGTTACTGTTGTTGTTTTTTGACAACCAACTCCATCGGTAACGGTTACTGAATAAGTTCCTGCTATTAGGTTAGTAAGATCTTCAGTTGTCGCTCCATTAGACCATAAATAGGATTTAGGATTTAATCCTCCAGTAACTGTTAAATTAATAGCTCCTGTAGATGTCCCATAACAAGCAACGTTTTGTTGAGCTGTTGATAATGTAATTTGAGTTGAAGCTAATACTGTTGCAGTTCCTGAGTTTGTCGATACATTACAAGCATTAGTAACTGTTGCGTAATAATTACCTCCAACATTTACAACTAATGTATTAGTAGTTGCTCCTGATATAGGATTATTATTTAAGTACCATTGATAGGTAAATGGAGATTGAACTCCTGTAGCTGCTACAGATAAAGTATCTGTCTGTTGATAACAAATAGCTGTTGATATTGGATTGGATGTAATAACTGGAGGTGATGGTGGAATAGTCACTGACAATGTAAATGCTCCTTTAGCCGACCCATACCCAGTTACTAATATATGATATATTGTATTGTTTGTTGAATTGAAACTTACTTGCGATTGTAAAAAACAATTATCATCGTTTGATGCTAAACAAGTAAATGCACCGCAAGATCCAGTATATACAAAAATTTTAGTATCGTAACTAGACCCACATAACGATGCTGTTATAGTTTGACCATTACCTGTGACTTTATACCAAACTCCTGGAGCTGTCCAATTTTCTGAAGGGGCTGATAAACAACTTGGTCCATCGTTATTAGTTGCAAATTTTGTATTTCCGGTAAAAGTTCCTCCACACCCAACATCAATAGCATTAACACATAAATCATTTATGGGTGGAGGGGGAGTTGTACATTGTATTTTTCTAGTTCTAGATGTAGCTGATGAATTGCAAAAATTATCTGTATGAGTGTAAAATCTAAAAATTCCGTCATATGGACAATTAAAAATAACACTACCCGTGCCATACGCTAATACTGAATCTCCGTTATTATTTGATATTGTAATAAAATCAGTGGCAATAGAAGATGACATTGTGTAATTAACATTGCTAATTAAAGCTACGTTAGAATATTCTCCTGCATATCCAACAGTTGTTATATTTTCTGCAACTCCAGTACAATTAGGATTGTAAGTTGCGCTAGGATATAATCCATACATTGCAGTAAGACACCCAGGTCCGGATGTTGTAAAACTCCAAGTAGAACAACCAACAGCATCTCCATTAGAGTTTTTAGGAATTATTTTCCAATAATAGGTTGTATTGTATGATAATGTTCCTGGATTGTATGTTATACCAGTTTGGTTTACAATAAATGGTGGGGATGAATTAGTACCAAAATACACATCATAACTTATTGCTATGTTAATTGCATTCCAAGATAAGGTTTGTCCAATTGTAGTGTTTACTGCACCGTCTGATGGATCAATAAGTGTAGCACAAGATGGAGCACTACAGCTAATTTTTCTATAACTCATTTTCGTCGCTGAGTTTAATGCATTACAAGAGGCTCTAGTTAATAGAATAGATACAGTTCCATTAACTGTAGCTGTCCAAGTTAAGGTAGATTGAGTTCCACAAAAGTTATCATTTTGAGCTAATAGCGTACCTCCAGTTGCTGTTGAATATAATCGAAGATATGTGTCTCCTGTTGTTTGTCCACAAGTAGAGAATTCATAAACACAACCAGCAGTTGCGACAAAATTAAATGCTCTTCTACCTGAGGAATACGATGCTGTTAATTGTGATGTAGTAGTTGGGGTTATTGCAACGTTAGTAGTTGCCGCTCCGCAATATTGCGCTTTCCCTATATAAGGGAAAAGAAATGGCAATAGAATTAATACACGAGTTAAAATTTTCATATACAAAATACTTTTAACTCTCTTGAAGATCTATAAAAGATCCCCCAATTTCCTTGGGCAGGTTGAGGTTTATTTTAAATAAATATCAATCTTTCAAACCAATTAATCCAGTAATTGTAAGAGTAACTCCTACAAAGCAGGTAACAAATCTAGTAGTTTGTTTGTGAAAAGGAGGTATTACGTAAGTTTGTTTTCCTGGATTAGCAGCTGTTGGAGTCTTTACCCAAGTGCCATATTGATATCCTCCTTGAAGGATTGAAGCTACTGTAAAAGATACTCCCCCTAAAGTCATAGCTATGGCAGGTTCCTTTCCAGAGTCGTAAAGATTAACTCTTTGTGAGTATACTTGGATACTCACAAAAAGTGCAATTGCAATTAAAATTGATTTCATAAAGTATTAGTATTAATAATAATAGATTCAACTTCAATTTGATCGTTAACGAATCTGCTTATTTCTGCAAACTCAATTACGCCATGAGGATTGAGTTTCATCGAAGTTCGAAAGTCATTAGCTTCTTCTTCAGTTGCTAACGATCCGCAGCAAGTAGCTACATCTCCAGCACATTTATATCTAAAAGACCCATATGGGGTTTTTATTTCTTTTATTTCCCAATCTTCTTCAGTTAATTCGCTCAGCTTTTTGTTTCTATTTTTAACAGAAGCTGAGTACTGGTATCCACAATTATTACAGGTAATAAACTCTTCTCCTGTCTTATAGTAGAAGTCGCTGTACGCTTCGTGCTTACAATTCGGACATTCAATGTAATCAATTACACTTCCCATAATATTATTTTATTTTAATGAAATTAACATTTTGAGCTATATCTAGCTGCTCTTTAGATAATCCTACAGATAAATCTTTTATTGAAACAGATGTATATGTTGTTATGTCTTCATAACCATCATACTCACTAATAAAGTATTCAGCTCCGTCATATATATGAACTATTTCTAATCTAGAACATATACCATTAGCTGCTTCAATTCCAAAATTTTCAATATGATTAATTAGTTCTTCATTATGTCGTAATTCTGGTCTATGCAAAAATTGCACATCGAAGGAGCTATTATTTTTCAAGTAAGATACAAATTCTTCTGAGAATGAAAATCCTCCGTAGCAACTATTTAATAAAACTTTCATATTATTTTTTAATTAGTATTTACATCCACATACCGGTGCGACGCATTTTCAAATAACGTTGTTTATGTGCGTGACGGTTGCCACAAGCTGGTTTGTTTGATTGACAAGATTCAAACAAAACTACAAATAATGAAATTAAGAATATTATTTTTTTCATTGTGAAAGTTTTTCTAAAACTATGTTACGGTCTTCTAAAATTTTTCGAAACTTCTGATAAACTTTATCTAGTAGTTCATATTCTCGATGAGAAGCTTCTTTTGAAACATCGAGCTCCCATTCAAGTTGTTTTTTAGTATTGGATGCAAATTCCCATACGGCATATGTTAAATCATTAGACTTAATTGCTCTTTCGTGTGCTATGCGATCATCTGGATCGTTAAGGTCAAATTCTAAATTAGCTTTCATAACTTTTTTAATTAATAAAAGAATAGTAAGCGGGTATTAAGCCCGCCTATCTATCTTGCAAATTCAATTACTTCTTTACCGTGTCAGCAACTGTAACAACGGTATCAACTGTTATAATAGTTGAATCTTTTGTACAATTAACACTGTCACATACAGCGGTTGAATCTGCACATGTAGCGGCTTCTTTATTTGAACCACCACAAGACGCGAATGTAAACGCAGTTACAATCGCTAAAGCAAACATTACTCTTTTCATTGTTCTTTTTTTCTTTTTAATTCAGTAAAGAGACTATCTCTATACTTCTGTGGAGCCGGGCGGAATCGAACCGCCGTCTTGCTCGATACATTCGATAAACTCATTCACAAGGCTTAGTTTATTTTTCTTAATAAACAAAATATCAAGTTTGTATTGCTACTCTCACTTGCAACCGGTAGGCTATTTGATAAGCTCAAATTACAAAAGCTTTGAGGTGCACATTTGCTTTATTATAGGTAAGTGCGACCTATTGGTTAAGCTGCCATTAGGAGCTCAGCCTCTTCATTAACCTGAGTTAAAGAAGTTGGGATAGACATCATGTCTTCCACGTTGTATGCGTTAGCATTTATTGGTTATATAGGTTATTTACGTGTTTCCGATACTAACACGGCCTGCATCATTACAAAGAACTAATCGCCAATCTATTCCAGGTCGGCCCCAAAATCCAATATAAATATGTAATATGTATATTAAAATTAATAATTTGGATCACTATCTTCATCTTCAAAAAGAAGTCCTTCATCTGCATCTTTTGATGCGTTTTCTTGCGAAGCTTCTTCTTCAATTGAATCAATTTGCACATTATCAACCGTAACATTTACTACTTCAGTAGCGTCAGGAATCATGGCCGGATCAATTTTATATTTCTGATAAAATAGTTTAGTTAAGTACGTATCAATACATTGATCATACGATAAATCTACTCCTAACTCAGAATATATTTTACTGTCTTCACACAGGACATCGTATGTAAATTGCTTACCTACGGGCCGAGCAAATACTACTTTTCCTACTAGCTTTCTGTTTCCATAACGAAATACTACGATTTGGTTATTTGCAAATTTTCTCTTTTTTAATAGCTTAGACATTGTTTTATTTTTAAGATTACTCAGCTGCAAACACATCGACAATTCTAGAAGCGGACACTGCCTTTACTTCAAAGGGATGTTTATAGTCTTTGAATTTTTCGTGTACAATTGTTTCAGCATCAGTTACTGACTCTGCCCTTACCAGGTAAGTTTCTGATTTTCTTTTTACGTGCCCTTTGTCGTTTTCAAACTCCATTTGCACTCTTACAGCATAATAAATTACATGCATAGTTGTTGGTTTTTATTTTTAATCGTTATTCTTAAATACATTAATTAGTAGTATCACTACTACGTATATAATTGCAGCTGCAGCTGGAACCCATAGCGGGGCTGTTACCCACCACCATGACCATTCAGCTACTACTCCAAACTGGCCTAGTTTCAAAAACAAAAGCATTAGGAATAATAATGTTAAGAAGTCTGCCTTTATTATATTATTTTTCTTATCCATACTTAAATATAAGTTAATCAATTGTAAGTGTCAAATTATTTTTTATTTTCTTTTAATGTCTTTTAATGACGATACTACATACAACAAATCAACCAATTGAATAGTACTGACAAATCCAATACTATCTTTCTCTCCAAACTTATGTGATATATTTTCTTTATTTGGATCATATACTTCTACTTCTACGTTTGGACTTGAGCTTCCACCAAACCGAGCGGACATTATTACAGAAACAGGATCATCGTCATTTTTAGATTTATTTTGAATACATTTAGCTCCAGGTCCATTTTTAATTACAACTGTATATCGATTAGGAAATGTAATTTGAAATCCATTTCCAAACATCTTAAATACCGGCTCGTGATTAAGTAGGTTCATTTAATTAAGACAGATATTACTAATTAGTGACTGATTAATGCCTTTGTCAGTTGCTGAAAATACTTCAGTGCCATCTGCTGTAAAAGTAGATTTAATATATCCGTTTTCTGTTAAGGTATTGAGATGGCATTCAACAGCAGCAGATATAACACATTTCTCAAATTGATCATGAGTTAATTCAGGAGCTCCGTCGGCTTCAAAGTTACGACAGGAAAACACTTCCGCTGTAGAAAACAGTAAGTCTGTAAATTTGTCAGAATCTGAAATGTCAAATTCATTTAGTATTTGTTTGTACTCAGGACCATTAACTAAGTCCGTTTTGAAATTTGAAATGTAAATTAATACATCAACTGGTACTTTTTCGTTACTTTCCATTTAAAATTTGTTTAATATGTTTACAATTACGATGATATTGAAACCCAACACAGCTGCAAGAATTACCTAACTTGTCGTCAATAATAACTTCATATAAGTCGCCACGACTGCCTTTAACTGTATGAACAGTTCTTGTTGAAGAAGGCTTTGAATTGTCTGACTTTCCAACGATTTCAACATCGGAAAATTTAGTGCCTTCTGGAACTTCTATCCAGGCTGGGGTTACGTACGTTTTACCGGAAAATTTTACTATTGAAAACGCTCCGGTAGGCATTACAGCTGATATTGGGATTCTAATCATATACTTAAAATTAATTTATTCTTTTGAATAAACCAAATTTTCTTTTGATTATTTTTTTGAATTTTCAAAATTCTCTCGGTCGGATGATTTTTTATTTAGGTTACTCAATTGAAGAGTGTATATCATGTTTACGATCAAGTAAACTATTAAGCTACATATAATTGCTAAAAATAGTTTCGGAACAAAAGCTCCTAATACCGATACTGATAGTCCTGCTACTACGATTAGTGCCGTACGAATAGCGGCTGTTTTTTCATTTGGTGTCATTTGATATGTATTTATTATGTTAATTATTTTCTCCAATTACGAAAGGCATATTCAATTTCTTCTGACATATCCTTTTGTATTTTTGGTTCGTATTTGGAATACGGGTTATATACAGGCTTCGACTCTTTCTGAACGCTTGTTACCGTTGGAGTTTTCAAGGCTACTAATATCTTAAAGATGCGACTGCCTTGAATATCTGATATAACTCCAAACTTCAATTGGTCAGTTACAAAAGAATGGGCAGCATCAAATCCTTTTGACTCAAAAATACTCATAGCTTGATCTCCAATTCGTTCAAATACGATATCAGAAGAGTCGACAGACAATTTAGGTATTGTCATTTCCGGGCCTGGTTTGGTTCCGCCTTTTGCAGAAGCAGATAAGCCACGCAATGTACCAAATCCTGCTCGAGTTGTAAGCTTACTAAAAGCTTTTGCAGCTTCGGCATCTTTAACTACTTGCACTTCATTACCGGTCTTATGATGAATGATGTGAATTGCAGCGCAACGATCTTCTTTTGAGCAAGAAGCGCAGGTAGATGTAGATGGCAATGCCTTAAGACGACCTTCTGGTATTTGAGTGTTGCAAGACTTACAATACTTAATCATTTTTTTCTAAATTTTTAATTTCGTGAATTAATGTACTTGTTGACCAAAAGAAAGCAGCTGCCCAAGCATTAACACACCCGGCGCCGGCTACCCAACTTAATATAGTTAAGATTGCGTTAATTATTACGCCACATATGGCAATGTAAAAGCCAAATTTTTTCATAAAGTTTTATTTTAAATTTTAACAATTGCATCTCTGATTTCATGTTTAGCTTGCTCAGTCACTACCTGAGTAAATCCTCCTATATGCCATTCAATAGGTTCATCCTCATTAAGTGAGCGATACTCTTTCCAATCGTATACTGTAAATACATCCCCACTTTCAGTTTCCATAAACCACTCGAAATTTACTTTATCTTCACCGTCATTGGATTCAACCGCGGGCTCTCCTAACACTTTACGTAGTGTGTCTACGGAGCAAGTAATTACTGTGTCGTGGAACGATGTTCCGTCTACTTCTTTAGTTGTTGTTTTCATTAATTAATCGTTTATAGGTTAATACTGTAAATACTGCGGATATAGATCCGATAAGGACGTTAAACGCTACTGTCGAAGTAATAGTTTTATATTGCATAAAATGTATAGATGCAATAGTAAAAGATATAATCGCGTTAATACTGAATATGATAATAAACATCCATCCAAATAGCGTGTCGAATTTCTTCATTTGTTATTTTTTATTTTAAGTGAAATGTGTTAGCAATTATAGCCATAATACCTAGTATGATAGCTAATACGTAATACGTATCTTCTGCAATTTTTCTCATTTGTTATCGAATAATGTATCTACAATGTGCATGATCACAATTACTACAATAGCAATTACGGTTATGTTGAAAATGATGTCTATCATATTATTTTTTTTCTAAGATTTTACATTCTATAATTTTTGAATTCGAATGTCTGTTTGTAATTTGAGATCGAGCTTCATCTTCTGATTCGGCTACTACTACTTTTGATTTAACACTCATTGCCGAGTTTATGTCGTATTTCGGTATGTATAGTACACCAAAGTATTTAAGTTTAGATATATCTACTATTTGCATATTGTTATTATTTAATTTTGATAGTAATTATCTCCGCAATGACGCATTCCCCCTTTTTCATCTTCATACTTAATGTCTTTTGACCCAAACTCCATTTCGTAAGTTAATCGTTCGTTGTGCATATCATACACTACATACAAAGGTTGCGTCATTATTAATTGTTTGCACAGCTGCTCTTCCATACCTAACTGGTTAAGAATCTCTTGTAAATCTTCCCCATCAGCATGTTGTAATAACTCTACTGCTTGTATTATTTCTTGTGAACTTAGTTGCATATTATTTGTTATTTATTAATTTCTATACATTAAGATAAGTACCTTTTTTCAAAGTACCAAATTTTCTTTTGATTATTTTTTCACAGTAATCGATCCTCCACCTTTACATATTGGACAGTAATACCCAATCCAAGATCCATGATTCTTCAATCGAAGTTTACCATTGCATGATGGAGTAGCACATCGTCCGGACCGAATACTAAAATTATTCGCTTGTATCCTTTTACTTCGTTCAAACTTTCGCTGAGCGAATGATTTCGGTTTATCTGTTATACGTAGAGAATTTAGATAATCTAAATCAGTTATCACACTCAACCCTTTCGAATCCATTTGCGGTGCGGTCTGCGGTTTAGCCTCAGGAACCGGCACACATCGTTTCGACGCCGATTGCAGTAGTAGCAATTCCTCGCGCGTTAGCTGCATAATGTATTCCATCGGATTGGTAGAGTCCCATTGTTTAGCAAGAAGCTTTTCAGTTACAGCCCATTCTTCATTTGTAAGAAGATCGATGTCTAAACGAGTTATGGTAACCGACCCTCCTTTCGGAGTGGTAATTTTCACAGCTTGTCGCGCGGTTGTAGGCACGGACCAAGTTGAAAGTATTGTGCAAGGGTATGTTGTCATGATTTACATTTTATTTATCGTAACCGATCATATGTTTTTTAACAGGTTTGCAAAATCCTTTCTTCACTAACGAGTTATATTCCGAGTGCAACCAGAAATTTTGCATTTGATCAACAGCTCTTAACAAATCTTCGCGAATGTCCTCACGAGGCATTCCAAACCCGAATGTGTATCCGGTTATGTGTGGAGCCATGGCGTTTAATTGCGCTGCAGTGTATTTTCTATTGTTAACTGCTTTGAGAACGTTTGCTCGCATTTCTTCAGCTACAATCTCGTTATGCTCGTACATTTTTTCGTTCCAAGGGCGGGTTATGGTAATACCATACTCTTCGCCTATACGTTTAGGTTTACTCATTATTTTTAATTTCTATACATAAATTTAAGTTATTACTTTCTATTTACCAAATAGTTCGGTAAATTAAATACATTGATACTCAATGGGTTATATAACCTATTGATACCCAATAGGATTGTTTTACGACCTCCTATAACCTTCGAAATTCCTCTTGGGTATATTAAGGTATTGAACCTGGGGAGATCGCATGTATACGGGGTGGTTTTGAAGGTGGTTTTTTGCGTTTTGTAACCTATTGATATACAATTGATTATATACTGATAACTACTTGATACTCAATTGGTTACGACTTTATTGGCAATAGGAGTTTTTAATAGGAGTAAAAATACTGAAAATTTCATTTGGTAAATTGAGAATTTTTACTATAGGAATAACTGGGTGAGAAGGCCGGCATTTATTAAACCGAAACATTTGAAATTAAGGGTGCGAGGTTAGAGATTGTATCAGGATGCGCCAAGGGGAATGGGTAAGGGCACCTTATACATAGCGACCAAGGTCTATATGAAAAAAGTTATTGTCTCAATAGAAACAGGATATCGCCCGTACGCCCGCAAATAATTCGCTCCATTTTCAGTGAAATTCACCCTTGAAAATACCCCTTTTACCCTAGGTATTTGAATACTTAACCCTAGATTTACGGGTTGTTTACCCTAGATCAACCAGGTAAATACCCTAGATTACCGACTCTATTACCCTAGATATCTAAATTAATACCCTAGATCAAATACTCTATTACCCTAGATCAATTAGGTCTAACCCTAGGTTTCTATTCTGATTCCGGAGTGTAGTTATAAGCGATTTCTTTAATTACAGATCGTTTTGTTTGTGTATATAATGCATCTAAATAAGTGTTCCAGAATCTCATCCAATCTTTACGATATTGATCTTCTAGCTCCGGGAAGGTTATTTTCAATCGTTTGGCTAATTTCCATCCTTCTTCCCAGGCTTTGTATTCTAGCTCCGCTACCATTACTCGATCTCGTTTATTAGATGGTCGTAAATCGGCGAATGTAGACGGGGCAGATATAGCATGCCCCGCCTCATGTAGAAATCCACAAATCATGGAAAGAGTTCCTTCCGCACGAGAAGCACAGGTAACTAAGTCTTCTTCTTCGAAGAAGCCGAACGTATTCGAGTTTAAGTTCACAGTAAACCCTCGATCTGTTAAATACTTCTCGATTCTGTTCATTGCTTTCGTATACGCTCGATTAGTCATTGCTTCTGATAAACATTGAATTGATAGATTTAGACAATTGATTTAAATTGTTTAAATCACACATGGTAGCTCCTTTACCATACATAGCTCTATGGTTGGATTCCGATGTTGGATTGTAACTTAATCCGCTATATACGAAAAAGCTAAGGATTTGAATTCCTGCTTTACTCATTTTATCTACTTGTCTACGAGTATGCTCGATAGCTTCCGTACCACCGTAATGAAACTCACGGTTGCTGTAACCTGGCTCTCCATCACAGATGTTAATGAAATACGCTTCTTTACCATTAGCCGAAGCAAGCACTTCTTTCATTACTGCCTCGTAGCATAATCCTTCCGGAGTAGAACCGTTAGCGGAAACTTGATGAAACTTACTATACATTGTATCAATGTTGTCTTTACGAGAATCGTAAATAACCCACATTAAAGGATTGTTCAATCCGGAAGTGTAAGCTGTGCAACAGCCTCGTACGGAAATAATACATTGTAAATTGTTTGTCATGGAAGCTGCTTTGGCTATTGCAACGGAAGTTTTCATTGCTGAATTCCATTTTTGGCCATGCATTGATCCTGAAGCGTCTATTGATAAATAGATAATTGCCGGGGTTACTGTATTGTGTAGTATTTGCGAAAATACTCTATCGTTACCGAAACCTAGCTCCGCAATTAATCGTTTGTCAAT
>Ga0075473_10000252_pt1 | contig 22037 bp, 17 predicted proteins | sample DEB19_08_DNA_FD_76340 | JGI IMG/M metagenome (GOLD analysis project Ga0075473, IMG submission 76340) | Aqueous microbial communities from the Delaware River and Bay under freshwater to marine salinity gradient to study organic matter... | ecosystem: Environmental > Aquatic > Marine > Coastal ... | reverse complement strand
AGGATCAAAGTCAGTAACAGCACGGCTAGAAAGATAGCCCCATGTAGTCCAGATCTCACTAGAATCCTTGCGATAGAACTTCACGCAACACATACCATGCACAGGAGGAGCAAGTCCATTGTCTGCTGCCAACTTCTGTCGCTGATACATGGCAAGAGCAGCAGCCTTTGCATTGCTATTGCCAAGATTCTGATCGGTCAACTTGATGCCAAAGTGTTCCTCATTTTCAACCTCGGCATTGTTGTCATACCAATCACATTGATTACCACAACTATTACGGTTAGCACTATCAGTAAGAATCCAATAGAAACTAACCCACTCATTCAACTCCGCATCAAATACATAGGACTTAGCCTTGAACTGTTCTCCATCAAATGACGGAGCCTTACCAGTAACGGGACGAACAACAGACTTTAGTTCTCCAACGCTAGTCATTGTATGCCTCCTCAATATACCAAGTGTAACCTACCGTATTCTCAAGACGCTTGAGATCAATCGTCAGTTCATCAATCACATTGTCGGCATGATCAGAGTCTACATCCACAACATCGGGAAAGTCAAAGACAACGATAACCTTCATCGGTCATCCTCCTCTTCATAGTCTTCATCCTCATCCTCCCAATCATCAGGAGGACATCCATCATCATACTCTCCGCACCAATAAGCCTCGTAACGCTCTTCATAAAGAGCATCGACATCAGGATAGTTATCTTCAGGAAACGAAGGTGACATTGTTGAAACTCTCCACGGTATAAAGGACAGATTCCTGCTTCAGAACATTCTTGATATTGGTAATGTGAAAGGCAAGGATACCATCAATGGAAGGAACATCACAGATAGTCTGAACAAGCCAGACCTTATCTTCCACAGTAAACCCATCACTCATCTTATAGTAACCATACCCCTCGGTCACAGTAGCCCCACCAAAGTTCACAACAAAGGCTTCAACCAAAGTTGACTTGATGGTAGGAGCGAGAACATAAGACGACTCCGAATGATCATTGTCATGCTGCGGAATGTAAACCGTGTGCTTATATGCCATTACAGATACTCCTTTGAAACGGTAATGTTGTTGAGTCCAATCTCTGCAACAGGAATAAAGTCCTTTGCATCTCCACCACTAGCAATCACGCTCTCGTATTGATCGACAGGAACAATACAGATACTGCATTTATGAATATCACTAAAGGTTTCACCATCATTCAGAACAACGACAGTCACGAATCCATTGACAGACATCAAAGAATCTCCGAAGATTGTTCACAGAAAGACCAACGCTCACCACAACACTCGCAATACTCGTCGGTATACCACCGTTGAGATTGAAGAATAGCAAAGGCTTCATCCTCATCCCTTGCAGTAACAATGAACATAGGTGGTCCGACAAAGTAACCACCACTATTGTTCTGACTGAAGGTAAAGTGATACCAAGATTCAGGCTGATACATAACGGTACTCCACAACAACATCAGCACCATCATGCCCAAGAGCATACTGCATGGCATGACGATTGGCATTATACTTGTTGTCATAGACCGCGATACTAACTCCATCAACAACCACATGATACTGGTGCATTAGATTCCTTCCTTATCATCAGAGCCAAAGATGACACCAACAACGGTGCTATCCTTATAGAACACCATCACGGAACGATGAGCCTCGGATTCATTCGCTGCCCAAACCTGATGACAACAAATCTCGTCATCACCAAAGACAACACAGATGTCATACGGATTCATTAGTTCTCCTAAAGAAAGAAAGAAAGCAATCCCTAGCATTGCCGAAGCAATACACAGCCGAAGCCTATTCGGGACTTACCAAGGTGGACGAAAGATATGCCATAGGTTTCCCTATGACATATCATATATCTACTTGATGAAGGTAGACGGAAGACCTGCCATTGCGATAAGAGAATCACTCTTTATCGGGTCTTATAGTTTACGGTATTTATAGATGACACCTAACTGCATCCTATCGTTATGCCACGCTTACTCGTAATACAAACATACCCCCAAGTAAGTAAAGGTATGGAAGGCTAGGTCAAGTGATAGCGCACCGTGATTGTATGTTTCAGCATTGCCCCAATCACAAAGCAATGCCACCTAGGACTAGATAGTAATCTCAACGACAGAGCAATCAATGAAATCAAACCACTCACCATTGATACGGCAACTAGCAATCTTCTGCTTTGCCATAGCAATCACATGCTCTCGTTCACTTTCTCGTTGAGTCATTGCTTCCACAGTAACAGAAACAGAAACACCACAACAGGTATTGCATGTCCAAGTTACCTTAAAGGTACGCATTTCATCTCCTCTAAAGATTACTTGAGCAAAGACCGGAGAGTTTCCTCAACAGTCTTCAGACGCTTGACTTCCTCCTGCAAACTACGGATCTGTGCAATCATTCGGGTTTCATTGGCAGTCAAGGCAACAGCCTTGTCACGCCATTCATCCCTTTCAACTTCCATCTGATTGTTGCAGAGTTGTTTCTTCGCCCAAAGATATCCAACAAGTTCTCGTTCACCCATTGTTCATCTCCTCATTCTCACGAATGCACCAAAGCAAAGCGTACATGGAAAAAACACCACCCAACAGAAAGAGAAACTCAAACATTGATTAGTCCCTTCCGTAAAGAGGAGGATTGGTAATCGTGACAACCGCACAAACCGGGGGAGTAAGCATCTGTCCATCATCCTCGGTATGGTGCATGAGAACATACTCATCAGAACTACTCTTGACAACATTGATGACAAGATGATCTTGCACATAACCGGGAGCCGTATCCCTGAAAGCATCAGAGATGGTTTCCTCAATGTTGTGTTCCTTATTCTCACCAATCAGGCAAAGAACTTCGGTCGTATTCTTGGGCAAGTAGCGGATAGTTGCGACGAGCATTGTCTCAATCCTTTCCCGGCATAGCCGGATAGAAAGTGTGGTTTATGTCTATAGTTATTCCTTACGGAATAGTTGGAGTCCTCACACAAGATCCAACATCACAAGGTTCACCACAAACCCTAGTTACTTCCACAATCCCAAGGCACACAAAGAGGGTGCTACTTGTTGCACGGATAGTAACTATTCGACTGAAAGATATACCATAGGTTTCCCTATGATATACCGTAGGCATAGCCCTATGCCAAAGGTGGCAGGGTGAATATAAACACTAGGCATATCCTGCCATACCTAGTGAGTAGTTATTCTGTACGCTCACGACAAGCGTAATATCGGGAACTACCCTTTGCTGATTATTTACGGATTAGTGGTCAGCAAACCACCTATGGATACTGTCCATAGTCAGGAAAGGCATACCATAGATTTACCTATGATATACCCAAAGGTGGATTCGTGAGTCATTTATAGTTGAGTAGGCTAAAGCGGTACTTACCAAAGAGCGCGTTCTATTTCGGGTCTTGGTAACTCATAGCCTGCCTACCCATAGTGGGTAAACTCACAATCCTAAAGGCATACCATAGGTTTCCCTATGGGATGCCAAAGTTAGTGGTGGATCACAGTCCATGCGATAGGCGGATCGCCATAAACTTCGGTATACGCGATAGTATACCTATCGGCAGTATCCTTCAAAGCCTCGGCGTATTCCTTTGCTGTTTCCTCACGGACAAACCAAGCACACAAAGGAATATCTATATTCCCTTCGTGATAAATCACTCGGAACATTGTTTGCCTCCTAAAGTTAGGCAAGAATCCAAGCCGGGATTTCCGCAGGAACATTCTCCTCGGAAACAATCTGCTTATCCCAAGTAACCCGGAGCATATCCTTGCCCGGATTCTTGGCGATAAACATGCCGGGACGATCCTTGCAAACCCGATCCGCAAAGCGCAGATTGTACCGCTTGCAAAGCGCATTCATGCAAACCTGATAAGGCTTGCGCGTAGCCCGTGCCATATAATCCGCAGCAATGGCGGCATCGGCAAGGGTTCCGGTTTGCATAGCGCGCTTGACATACATCCGCAGGACATCGACCTGCAAAGCCTTGAAAGCCATTGTGCAATCCTCCAAAGTGGGCGAGCGGATAGACGCTAGAGCATACCCGTGAAGGTATACCCTAGCGTCCATCCCCTAGCGGCAAAGCCGGGGGATAGACGGCGCGGTTTAGATGCCGAGCGCATCGAGGATATCGGCGGACACTTCCTTGCGCTTGACAACGGTGTAGGAAACCGTGCGCTCAAAGGTGAGGTGCGGGTACTTCGCGGAAAGGTACTCGCCGCAAAGGTTCACAAAGGTTTCCGCATCCGGGTGCGCTTCCTTACCCGTGCGGGCATTCCCGCGCCATGCAAAGGTATCCGCCGGGATTCCCTGCTTGGCAAGCATGGCTTCGATCATGGAAACCTTGCGGGTGCAAGCCGCATCAGCGTAAACATACGCCGATTCCATCAGGCGCGGAAAGGCGCGGAAGTCAACCTTCCCGGTTTCGGTGAGACACTTACCCGCATTCCGGGCATCCTCGAAAGCCGCGCAAAGGTTGAAACGATCCGCGATCCGGTTGAAGAGAGACTGCAGCATAGGTCGATACCTTTCGGTGAAACTTGCGATCCGATAGCCACGCGGCTAAAGGCTAGGCGCACACTCCGCAAAGAGTGTACCCTAGCCGATATCCCCCGCGAAAGAACGCAGGGGATACCGGACGATTTCATTTCGTAACGGCTAGCCTTGCCATCGGCTAACCGTGCGCCGGATTGTTTCAAACTCGCGGCGCAAACCCGTGCCCGGAACCGCATCCCGTAGGGGAAACGGCCCGTACCATGCATCGGGCATCACCGAAACGGGCCGCGCCAAACGACGGGCGCGATTCATTTCGGTTCCCTGCGGTAGTCGGTATCGTCGGTTTACGGTAGGTTCCTTCGCGGAACCGTAGGGAATGTCGCGGCGTCATCGTTCCATCATGGAACCCCGTTTGGCGCGTTTCACTTGCGCGGCGCGGGACGCTGAACCCTTTCAGCGTAGTGCGATCCCCTACCGTAAACCCTTCGGCCTTACTGCCCGCAGGGTGCACCCTCAATCCGCCGGGGTGCGCGGTTGTCCGCATAGGGGCCGAAACCTAACCCGCCAAACGCAACGGGGGACGGCAATCTAGGGGCGACTCCCGGCGGAAACTTGCATAGTTCCCAGAGTCAGCGTCCGATAACCCTGCCCCGGCTCCCCAAAGTTATCAGACCCACCGGCACGGGAGGGGTAGCGGGGGGCGCGGGGGAACCTACGGAGGGGGATACCCCTTCGCTAATTTTTTACCCCTAAGTCGATTTCTACATAAACCTTCAAAAAAGTTTAACCTTTGTGTAAAACACTTACGGGAGTCCCAAAAGGCTTACCGGGGAAATCGACAGCTCTAAAACACATACAGCCCTAGGATTCCCTATAAGGGGTTTTATGTTGTGGATGACCCCGAGGGCCACCTTCGCTGTCCCTGCGGTTCTCCGGGCATCCTAGGCCCGTTAGAATCCAAGGAAATCGACAAGGGATCAAACCGGGGGGTTAAACCCCGGAGTGCTCTGTTCTGTGGTTTATTATTGTTGTTGTTATAACCGTGGTTAACAAGGGATATACCTAGGGGATACCTAAGGGTCTTAGCTAAGACTATACACAAACAATAATAAAACCTATAGGGGATATCCATAGGACAACTGAATGGGCTATCCTAAGTTATCCCTATGGTATATCTTCTGTAGCCCCAACTATTGGTAAATACATGTCGATAAAACAAATGGGGATACCTAGGTTTCCCTAGGTATCCCCCATAGATTACTTTAACAATTCACCTAACCTACCAGATACACCCTTCTGGTCGTTATTACTGATTGTTCTCTTTAATGCCTCGCTAGGCTGATTCATTGCTCGCTGTCTGGCTAGCTCCATCTGTTCCTTTGGAATATTCCTTGGAGCAGGGGGAACTGTTACGCCACCAGCAGAACCCAAGCTACGGCCAGCCTTACGCTGAGCCTTGGCATATGGGTAGGGATCTCTCTGGATCAAATCCAAGTACTGTTGGACAGCACCCTTCTGATCCAGATAATCCATATCCTCAATGAACCGAGCTGGTACAGCTACGGCACTTCGGTTGAACAAGCTGTTGAATGGAACGATCTTTCCTACGGAGGCAGCTACCTTGGCAGCTTCGGCATCTTCGTTACCAACGGTCATGTTGGCTAGACTTGTGACACCAGAGGTTACATCCTTGAATGTAGACCCAGCTGCGTTAATTCCGATAGATCCCATTGGGTTGCCGTAGTATTGCCAAGTACCACCTGACAATGCGCTTAGGCCACTCAAGGTTGCTTCCAGAACTCCGTTCATGGTTCCCATGATTGGAGCTGCCTTCATAATGCGAATGGCAAATGATTCAGGGTTTTCCTCAAACTCCTGAACAATGTCTTCTTGTTCTCTGCCACCCAACCATTCTCTGAATAGACCGATCAAGGTATCGACAGTACCCAGCAAGAGGATGTTCTTTGCTAGGTATGTCAGGGTTCCTTCACTTGCGTAGTTGAGAATTACGCTGTCTTGGAAACCTCTGATCCATGAAGTCAAGGCATACCACAATCTGCCCAAGGATGTCTTGGATTCAAGATTGGTGATACGACCTAGACCTACTGGTTCAGGTGATGTTGTTCTAACTACGATATCATTTAGGAAATTGGCATAGCTGCTGATGGTTTCTTCCAGAATACCGGGGTTGATTCCTTCCTCTGGATTCCTTCGGACTTGCCAATATACATCAACCATCCTGTCTATGTTTACAAGACCCTGATCGTTTCCGCCAGCCTTCTTGATGACATATTCAAGGTGTCTGATTTTTTCCTTTGTGTTGAGTCCATACTTGAAGAACAGAATGGCTTCCTGTGGCTCAAAGCCAAAGCCAGCCTTCCGTGCCTCGGTTGCGAACTGCTTCCATAGCTTCTTCTCTGCGGCGGGAGTACGCTCGGCATCGGCCAATAGCTGGTTCATCAGGTCAGCCATTCCGGGCTGTTCCAATGCCTCCAGCAGCTTCATAATCCTACCCTTTGAGATATGCTTCCAGATCCGTGCTTGCCATCTGCGGAAGCCCATTCCACGGACAAAGTTTGTCATGGCTTGTAGAGAACCAATTGATTCTGCTACTCTGGCTCCAACTTCAATGCCTCTTACGGTTCTGTCACGCATCCCAATGGGAGCCGTGGAGTTGATGAACTTGGTTCTCAGCTTGTTGTCAAGCTCAAACGCGCCATGAGAAACTTCACCCAGCAGTCGATTGCTGTGTTCATGGTGGAAGTTCTCAAGCATGTACCGCAGTATTCCTGCATCCTCAGAAAGCTTTGCACTCTTGCTAACACGCAGATCTCCCATCAACTCTCTTACGAGATTGACGATTTCTCTGGGAATTCTAATTGGGTTTGTCTTCAGGAACTCCATGACCATTTCGGGCATTGCCGAGATGATATATCCCGGTGCTACCTTCATCTTCATCATGGCTAGGCCAGCTCTGGCTGCGTACTGTTCCTTGTTGTACAAGGATGGCGAGGTATCTGCATATGCTGCATATTCCTCACGCAGTCTGCTAACGCCTAGGTTAAGGTCGGCAATGCGCGCCTGTAGCTGATCTGGCGACCAGTTCTGGCTCTTACCCAATTCAATCAGATCCTTCTCGCCTGTAACTCTAGTCCAGTTGAGAACATCAATAATCGTAATTCCCTTGGTTCCCAATAGACGATCCAGCTCGCGCTGGAACAATAGCTCAAAGGCTCGTCCCTTCAGGAAGTAGAAGTATGACTCAGCAAGATTGGTTCTCATTGTATTGACGATCTCTGGGAAGTCCAAGACTTCCTCTGGGATAAGACCAGCAACAGCCAAAGCCGTCTGCTCGTCTTGTCCGGTTCGCATCAGTGGTCGATCAATGTTGGAACTTGTTCTGGAGTTGTACTCCGAGTAGTAACCGCGCTTGGTCTTGAAGTCAAGCATCTCCTCCATCTCATATTCAATAAGATTCTTATTCTTGAGATAGGTTCGCCACCGTGAGGTGTATAGACGCTGATCACCTTGTATTGCCTGAAGATACTTTATCTTATCTCCAGCCGATAGGTCATCAAGCTTCTGTGGCATTTTGTACACTCTGAGTACATCACCATCCTGCAATACAAAGAACTTGTCTGGTTCCCCGGCATTAGCCAGTTCAATCAAGATTGATTCGGGATCTGTTCCAACTGTGTGGACAATTCCCGTATCCAAGATAGCAAGTGTATCATTGCTGAATGAGGTCGAAATATCCTTTGCTCCACGGATCTTGCGATCCCTAGCCAACAAAGCAGTGCCTTGGTGTCTTGCAGATGGAGCAACATCAAGCCAGCCCATGACAATCATTGTGTTGATATCAAGAATCTCTGACTTGAGCTTTCGCTTTGTACGAGCTTCAACAAGAGCTTTGAGAAGACTTGTTCGCTCTGCTGGACTCATTCTGCTAAGCTTTTCGTGATCTAACTGGACAGTCGCCCACTTCTGTGGATCGACAGGATTGCCTTCGGCATCGACAGTACTTACCAAGCCTGTCTCTGCTTCAAGCTCCAGTATTCTTTCGTTTATCTGACGAGTAACCATTAGAAGATCGTTGGACTGCTTTGTTACCTGTGTGACTAGATAGGTTGGAATACCAGCACCAGTAACATCGGTATCAGTCAGTTCAACACCCTCAGACAGCTTTCTCCAGATAGTCTGCATCAGTTTCTTCTGAGCATCTGGATAAGCCTGAACAGTCTTGCTTAGTGCAGACTGATACTTGGAGATTCTGGCAATCATCATGCCTTCATCGTTAGCACACTGTAGGGCAGTTCTGAAAGCAGCCTTTCCTGCTGCAGCCAGATGGCCTGTCTGTGCTTTAACATCATCAAACAAACGAGAAATAAATCTTACCTTCTTCTGGAGACTGTTGATGGTACGGCCAGTTGCGCTGGCTGTCTGGCTGGTATTACGCATCCAGTTCATAAACTGTCTCCACCAGTTGGCAGACTCTCTATTACTACCTCCGAATGTAGCACCAATTCCGCTGCTTGCTCGCAATGGCATTGAAGCTGCTTCTTCGGCTTCACCTAGAGCAGTCTCCAGAACAGAGTTAATTTCACTTGCTCTGTCGATTTCCTTCACCTCTGGTACGGGTGTTCTTGGAATATCTGGAGTACCGTCTGGCTTCTTAGGTGGTGTAGGTGGCTTAGGAACATCTGACTCAACCTTGTCCTTGCGGACCAAGGCATCAATCCTCTTGTCCTTGCTTGTGAACATGAAGTTCTTTCCGACCTGTCGAATGTTCAGTTCGCTTGGTGTGACAAAAGGAATGAACTTTTCGTTTACTGAGGCAGCTGCATCCTTGAAGATCTGAGCATCAGCTCTCTTCTTGTATCCGGGAACTGTAGACATCTTAGCAGCTTCGGCTGCACGGATCTCGTCTACTTTTTTCCAGAACAACTTAATACCCTCTTCACCAACCAATGCAAGATTAGCGGTATTTATTTCGTCATTTAGCACGACGAACTTGGACCACATCATCTGGAATAAATCAGTGTATGGCTGTCCATCGCCCTTATCCTTTTCCTTCATCTTGTTCCAGTAAAAGGATAGGAACTGCTTGAGAGAACTGGTATCAAGACCACTGGCTCTTAGAGCATCGCGGTCTTCATTAATCTTTCTTTCAAGTCTCAGCTTTTCATCCTCTGGGGCAATATCTGAGTTCTTTCTCTCAGGCGTCTTTGGCTTAGGACTGCCATCCTTTTCCGTAGTAACTGGAGCACCATCAGCAACAGCCTTTGGCTTCTTTGGCTTAGGTTCTGTTCGCTTTACTGGTATGCCCTTCTCCTTGGTGACGGTAACGACTGTCTCAATACCGGGAGGAGTCGTGGACTCGGTACGACCGACAACCACGACATCATCCTTGTTGATTGGAATCATTGAGCCGTCTTGGAATACAACAGCATCAAAGCCACCACGGGCAGCTTGAGCCAGCAGTCCGACCTTCTTCTTTGGATTCGCTTCCAGATCTGTAGAGTTCTGGAAGGAAGTCTTAAGAGGATTCTTGGGAGTGAACTTGACTGCTTCCTTGACTGAGGCATCCGTACCAGCAATAAGAGCATCTCCCTGAACTTCAGGTCGAACAACATCTTCAGGCTGGTTTCCAGTAAGATCCGTAGTTACACGAACCATTGTAGGTTCTGTAGTTGTCTTTGGTACTGGAACATGTGGTGGATCTGTATTTGCCAGCTTAGCTGCTTTAGCTGCAGCTTCAAGAATTCTAGCTCCAGCTTCCTCGGCATTTGGAGTTGGTTTAACTGGCTTTTTCTTTTCTGTCTTGACTACATCTTTTGGCTTGGGTGCTTTTGTAGTTGCTTCCTTTACGGCAGCGTTTTTATTCTTTGCCCAAGCTTCTAAAGTATCTTTTAGAATAATAGGATCTTTCAGTGTCTCTACATCAATACCAGTTTCTACAAACAAAGCATCTAGTTTGGATCGCAGTTTTGTATCTCTTCTGGTAATAGTAGATGGATCAACTCCTATAGCTTTAGCAGCATCTTGTTTGATTGGATTTTTCTTTAGAACAGTAATCAATTCCACTTCTTTTTCAGTCAAAAAGTTTGGAATATACTGAATAATTCTTTCAATGTTCTCAACAAGAGCAATTGTGTTTTCTCTTTCAAGACCATCTTCATCAATCTTTTCCATTCTACCAGCAACATAACCTTCTTTTGCTTTGCCAGTTGCTGTCATCTGTGATTCAACTACAACTTTTACCCTAGTCTTTTCTCCAGTAACTGGATCTGTCCGTGTAATTGTCCTGACTTCTCTGCCTTCATCCTTAAGAACATTCTTACCCTTAGCAAGAATAGCCTTTTTAAGTTTTACTACAGAGTTAACAGCACCGCTTTCAATTAGTTTAACAAGCTCAGGTGCTTCATCAAGAGCAATTTTTGATATATAGACTAATGCCCGTTCATTGCTTTTTAATGTATTGCCTTCTTTATCTCTAATAGAATTTAGTTCATTAGCAATTTTTATAGCATACTCTTTAAAGTTTTCAATAGTAACAACTTCCGAATCATCTGCCAAAGCCTCAGCTTTGTTTTGTTCTGGAGTCTTTGTAGGTTCTACTGGTTTTACAACTTCAGCTTTAACTTCTTTTTTCTTGGTTGGTGTTTTCTTCTTCTTAGGCTCTTTAGCAATCTCCCACTTACCAGACTTATCGTTATAACTAAAGAGTCCCTTGTCGATTCCATTGTAGATACCAGTTAGTAATTCAGACTCGGACTTAGCCCTATCTAATAATGTCTTTAGAAGATTGGGATCTAGCTGAGACTGAAGGACAGCAAAAGTTGTAGTGAGGTCTGTCTTTGATTCAAGCATATCAGCAATGATTAGCTTGGCTTCATCTACTGTAGTCCACTTTGGTGGAACAATGTTGTAGCGAATGTCATCAATAGTAGGATCAAAAGTTCCACGACCACTTACTTCTTCAATTTCTAAAGCAGAAGGCCAGTTTCTTTTTGCTCGTTCTAAAGCATGGAGTTTATTCATGCCTTTGATTGAATCTGTTTCTGTTGTTACCTTTCCTTCAGCATCTTTAAAAGTTAGTTTAAGTGTTAAAGTAAAAGGATATTTCTCAGCATCAAAACCTTTATTTTCTTTTCCAGCAGCAAAGCCCATTAATGTGTCTGGTGTATTTTCATATCCAGTTTTAATGTCTTCTAGTTTTGTAGGAGGAACAATATTATAAAGACCTGTTTTGTTGAAGCCAAGTACAAACTTCTTATGAGCAGCAAGTACTAAACCATCAGCCATATCAGTAAAGTCATACTGTGCATATGTATTCTTAAGATTCTCAATAAGGCTAAGTGTCAGACCTGAATGAGCATATCCAGTACTAGCATCAAATCCTTTTTCTTCAATAAAGCTAAGGAAGTTGTTTGAATTCGTTAGCCAGTAGTTTGAGGCATAAGTTTCTTTTGGGAATACTCCAGTAGAGACTTCAATATCTGATAGATACTCATCTTCATAAGTAGGTGCGCTAACTCCGCTCTTTGTAGCTGGGACTTCTCCAGCTTCCTTGAGGTAGGCATTAAAGAAGTAATCTTCAAACCAAGCTAGTCTTTCTTCTCTTGTTTTATTCTTAATTAACTTAGAAGTATGGACTTGAATGCCAAAGGCAGTTCGCATCATTAGAGAAGATAGCTGTGTCTTTTTATACTTTATTAAGGTATTGATAAGACCGTTAAAATCAGTCTGTGTCTTTAATTCTCTTCCTTCTGACTTTCTAATAGCAAAAGCAACTAGAAGAGCCGGATCATCACTCTTTAATCTATCCAGTAATTCAAACTCAAGATCTGTCACTTCATATTTTGATGTACCAAATCTTGTAGTTAGTTCTCTATTGAAATCAGCACGATTGGTTACTGATGGAACAACAGTTGCCAGTACTCGGACAAACTTAGGGACAGATACGCCATCATCCAGTAGGGCATCTACTTTTGTGATGTCTTCAATAATCTTGGATGCTGCGTCATAATGCTTCGATGAAGACCACATGTTAGCGGCAAGAACAACGCTTTCAGTTATCTTGTTGAGAACATGCTGAGCCATTGAAATCTGAAGTGGCTTTAGATTTGCAACAGCAAACTCTGCTTCTGTAAACAGAATCTTTGAGAATGTCTCAGCAAAAGTTTCTTCAGCATTGCTTAAATGATACACATTTAAAAAGTCATTAGCAATCAATGAATCCTGTAGGTCATAAATCTTGTCGGTTAGAAGAATCTCAGCTTCTAATCCGACTGATTTAACATACATATCCAAGACTTGCTTATAGATATTACCCTTAGCCTGATGCTGGAAGTAAGCATGACCAAGTTCGTGAAGAACAGTCATTGCTCTTGTTCTCTGAGCAGTCTCTACCGAAGCCACACTCTTCCAAGCAAGATTCATTGTGAGTGTCTTCTTGTTAGTTTCGTAAGAACCTACAATGCCAGTTGCAAAGGAACCATCAGCATTCTTGATTTGCTCAACTTTAAACTGTATGTCAAAAGCCTTGGAATCAAAGTTTAGATGGACAGTTGCAGCCAAGATAAGATCCATATCTTCTCTTGAAATCAACTTATTCATTCTAAGCTTATTGATATACTCGTAAAACTGCTGAGCCTTTGCTTTATTGCCTGTTACGATTTCAGCAAACTTTGTAGGATCGCTGATAACCGCACGGATTTTATCCATACGAGCATTATCAATCTTATTAATAAGCAAAGCATTCTTAATAGCAGTCTTGAACTTAGATACAGCTGTTTTTGTTGGTGGCTTTAGACCAGCAACATTTGCTTTGATTACTTCAACAGTATCCTCAGAAACAGTCTTTCTTAGGTTTACTTCGGTTGCTACTTCATCAAACGAATCAAGCAAGTCCTGTGGTACAGATCCACGGATCTCATCAGCCTTCTCTGGTTGCTTGGCTGCTTGCTGTGCCTTCTCAATGAGAGAGGCAGCAAGAGCACTGGCTGCTTCTTTCTTGGCAGCAGCGTTCTTAGCAGCGCGTACAGCAGCCAATGCCTCTGGAACCTCTAGTGGTACACCACCCTTAAGTTCCTTAGCCAACTGCTTGGCTTGGTCCTGAGAAAGACCCTTCTTGAGATTCTTGATCAAAGCCTTTCGCTGGGTTTCCATTGTCGCAATTACCTTGGCACGATCATTACTGATTCCGCCCTCGGTCTTGGACTCAACAGTAACCAGCTGCTCAATGCGCTTTTTCATGTCGGTAAAGACACGAATCTTGTCTACGGCAGTCATCTGGTCCCAATTGTCGGTGGACAACTTTAGATTGTCCGCTGCCTCTGGAGACTTACGAGCAAGCTCTCGGGCAAACTGGAAGATATTATTGATAAGTCCGCTGGAGCCAACGCGCTCAATGTATCCTGTCTTTGTCTCGTTCTCGTATCGCTTAGCTGCACCGATGTCTGGGATTGACTCAGCCTTCTCAGCTGATTCGACTTCTCGGGCATCGACACGATCTATTCTTTCTGCGGTTCTTGCCACGACTTCTTCAGCCGTTGGGTTCTTGTTTTCAATAGCAGCCTTAGCAGCCATTGTTTCCTGAAGTGGTCCATCTGTAACAACATTCTTCTTGAGTTTGTTGATTGCCTTGCTGGAAGATTCAATGGCTTCACCGATTGCTGTTCCCTTAAAAGTGAACTGCTTGTTGGTTGTGTCTCGGATTACAGTACCGTCAACCGATAGCATCTTGACACCGACCAATCCATTCATTGCTGCGCCACCTAGTGAACTAAGGACATTAGGAGCAAGGCCAAATAGAGCACCGCCAAAGATACCGCTCTGAAGACCTGTCAATGCAACTTCAGACATACTGTATTCCTTGACTGCATCTGGGTCAGCATACATGGTAGCTGCGGCATACGCCATTTGGTTCTGCTGTCTGGCATACTCAGTAGCTGCACCTGAAGCAAAGCCTAGTGCAGTTGGTGTAGCGACTCGTCCGATCAATCCAAGATTCTTAGCATAGCTAGGAGCAAAGCCCATAGGAAGCTTAAGAACTGTCTCGGCTGTATAGACACCAACTCGTAGAGCCTTGCTGGAGTTCCAGATACTCTTTAGCTTTAGGAACAGATTGGTTGTCTTTGTAGCCGTAAGAGCAAGACCAGCAGCAGCACCTGTTAAGGATGTACCTCCTGTTACTGGAGTAAGCAAAGTACCGCCAACAGCAAGAGCCACACCGCCTACAACTTCGCCAGCATCAATGACAATATCAGGACTGTTGACAAAACCAGCTACTAGGCTGGCTGAGGCCAATCTAACCGTATCAGCAGCTGAAGGAGAGAACTCCGACATTCTACGCTGAAGGTCAGTCTGATTCAAGGTACGATAGATTCTGTACTCGGCCTCGTCTGCATTGGTTGTATCGGCAATAAACTCTGCGGTAATTCCGTTGTCAAGCAAACCCTGCTGAACCTTTGGATCAGAGAACTTCTCATTGAACCATTGGGTTGGGCTGTAGGTTGGATCGACTCTGGTTCTTACCTTAATGACATCATCAAGATTCCTAGCCAGCTTTCCTGTCGTATCAGTACTGGTAAAACCAATAAGATCTGAAATGTAGGAGATTGCGCTGGACTGAGCGAGGATCTGTCGTGATAGAGATACACCTAAGTTTGTCTCAGCACGATCATATGCCTTCTTGTAGGCCAGCTTATCGCTGATTTCCTTGATGCGCTGCTGGTTGGGACTTAGATTCTTTGGATCGGCTTGGCGACCACCCTCGGCATTAATGAGTTGCTTGAGTGTATCGGCAAGGTATTGCTCTTCTTCTGGAGTCTGGGGCAGCTCGCTCGGTGCAAACTGCATGGCGTTCAGGGGGTCGGCCCCGAAGTAGATACTTCTAAGGACCGCCCCCTGAGCTACATCCATGCCCAGACTGCTATGAATAATTTCGCCATAAAGTCCGGTATTTCCACCAGACTCGGCTGACAACAACTGCTGACCAGCAAAGTATTCTTCTCTGGTCATCTCTTCTCGCTTGGTGTCGCCATAACCCCAAGCATTTGGGTTCGACATCTGGGTTCGATCCAAGATCTTACCCTTACCTTGCCAAACGGCTTGGAACTCTGGAGTAGGAGCGTAAGCCTGAAGCCGCAATAGGCTGGCCTCTGGTTTCAATTCCTGTAGCGGAAAGTTGTTGGTGTAATCAAACATATTAGCCTTTCTGGGAGCTGTGCGCCATAAATAGGATTATTTTAAATTAGCCCAAAATGCTTTAGCAAAGTAATCTATCTTTGCTTTATCTCTGGACTTTCTACTTCCCCGTATTCCGGGTGTTAGTGAATAAGATAAGTATTGTTTTTTCAATTCAACAAATTGTGTTGGATCGTTTAACGCGGTTGTTAAATCAGATACTCTTTGTCTAATAGATTCAGCTTTTGTTTTTCCTTTAAAAGATTCTTCTGGCATTGCAAACTGAAGATCTCTTTTAAGTTGTTCTTTGAGTTTATCTTCTAATATAAACTGATTTGGATCTAGTTCCATTACAACTTTGTTTATATCGACACCACCAGTTTTAATTGGATTATTTAAAACTGCGGCTCTAACTTGATATTCAAATTGTTCTGGAGTCCAATTACTGGTTTTAAAATCAATTGCTTTATAATATGTTTCTGAATCTATACCATAAGCAAACATTCTTTTTTCGGGATATTTTGGAATGTTTTCAATATTATCTTGAAAAACTAACCCCAAGAAATTCATGGAGTTTTGATTAATGCGTTCAGTTAGTTCTGCATCCTGCATTCGCAAGACAGACACTGGCTCATTAAACATTTCGGCAAAGACATAAGTAAGATTGCCTGACTCTAGAGCCTTACCAATTTTAAAAGCTCTTTCATCAAACTGAGGAATTCCTGCTTGTTGTTGTAGATTGCTTTCAAGGTTCAATAAAGCAATTCCTGCGTCTTTCAAGCCTTTACCAATCTCTCTGAATGTTTGCATACCAGTGCCAGTACCCGGCTTGATATAAGGCTGAGTTGCTGGATGCTGGCTATGACCGGGCAAGCGATACTTGGCTGGAAGAGTATCAATGGAATAATCCAGAGTTCCAGTTTCATAGTAAAGCTTTGGTAGATCATAGAACAACATGGTATCATAAAGTTGATTCATTCTAGATTTATTGTTTTCAAAGCCAATACTATTTCTATATTCAAAAGTTTGCATTGCTTTGTTAAAACCATCTATCATCTCAGAAGGAAGAACAGTTTGCTTTTCAACTCTTGTCTGAATAAAACTAGGTTCTTTTAGAGGAGCAAAGATCTTTTGAACTTCGCTTTTTAGTTGCTGTGATCTCTGTAGATCTCCTTCGCGCTGTCCAAATACCTGTGAGTATTTTGTACTGTACTCAGCTTCAGTCTCGTTGGGGGTGCGACCGGGAAGAACTAGAGTGTAATCGTTATCAAGGGCTTGCTCTGGTTTTCTCAGGAAATAAGTATTAGGATCTATGTTAGATGAGTAAACATCATAACCTTCATTGGTATATTTCTTTATACCACTAAAGAATTCAGGAGTACCTTGCTTGTACAACACGACACCATCGGCATCTGGCACAAAGAAAGCATCATCTTGGATATTTGAGGGAAGTCCTTTGCTATTTAAATAAGCCTTGACTTGAGCAACTCTTTCTGGTTCTTTGGCAAAGACAGTCTTCTTATTAGTTGCTTTTGCTTGAGCAACAGCAAGAACATAGGAAGTAAAATCAAATGCATTGTTTATTCCTTGTTCATTAGCTGCTCTTACCAGTTTTTCCATATTGGCAGGAGTAAAGAACTTACGATCACTTGGTCCTTTATCAAACTCAGCAAACATTAACTGTACGCCAGCCTTGTATTCTGAATTCTTTTTGACAATATCAATAATAGCTCTTTGATTTAAATTCAAGAAATCATAAGCATCTTTGCCGTTTTCAATTGGCTCGTTCTGCATATAAGCAAAAGCCTGAGCCAACTCTGGAATAGATGCTATTCCATTTACTTGCGGCAGAATAACATCAAGAGGTTGAGATATAGGAGATGGAATTGAATCTCCAGTTACCATATTATACATTGGAAGATTTGCTGCGCGTAGTCTTCGTGCTGTGAAAAGTTGCTCACTGAATGTCTTATCAGTAACCTGTGGTGGCTTTTGGGCGGGAACATACAACGCTGGTGTGCCTGTGTTTCCGTTTTCAGGAGTAAACATAGGACCAGCTAGGCTTGTTCGCTGTCTATTAATGACCGAATCAAACAAGTTTTTACCACTGTTTGTTGGAATTGCATTGAATCCAAGAGCAACACCACCACGCTGAGTGGAAGCAAATGTATCATAACGACCAGTGAGGTCTGCTTTTACGCCCCATTCAGAAGCTGGCTTGATATCAGCAAGAGCAGCCATTGCTGCTTTTATCTTGGTTTCTTCGGTACCATCCCAGCCATACTGTCTTAATACATCAGGGCTGCAAGCAGCTCCAAGTCGTAGTGTTTCAGCAAGAGGAAGACCAGCATAACTTCTTTCTACTCCTTCTGTATCTGTGATTACAGTTGAAATAGTTGGATAGATAGATGCAAATAAAGTCCTATCAATGGAACGACCAAATACATTCTTTGCAACAGCAAAGTCATACTCTGCTGGTGTTTCTCTGATAGCCTGACCTTGAGTATACAAGGCAGTAGCTGGCATTGACATGAAAGCTGGGATGTTTTCTGGATCGCTTAGTATTGGATTTGCCCAAGTCATGTCTGGATTATAAACACTCACTGGTCGCTTTGTATCGGGATCAGTGATTGTGACAATACCAGCTCTTGTTGATTCTGTATTGAGATAGGAAAGAACTGATTTTCTAATATCGTCTTCTGATCTTGGCTTTCCGTTTTCATCAACAAGTAATAGAGGATTTGCTTTAAAGTATGCTATTGCTTTCATTACAGGAATCTGAAGAAGCTGATTACGAGATAACAAGGATGCCAAGTTTGTACTTGGTGTATTATCATATAATCGTTTATCTTGTGTAATACTTATTACATATTCTTTTTGTTGTTCTTCAGTTAATCTAAGATAAAATCCAATTATAGGTACCGCTACCTTATTAGTTAAATTCTGTACTTGTAATGCTGTATCTCCAGCAGCCATAGTACCAGAGCTGGTAGCAAGCTGCATATCGTTGATAACTCCCCAGATTTTTCTTGCTTCTGAAAAGTCTTCTGGAGAAATAGTACGCAACTTAGTCATATCTGAAGGAGCGTATCCAACTCTTGCTCCATTTACATAAAGCAATAGTTCATCGGCTTCTGACTGTGACATCTTGTTATTTTCTACAAAGTTTGCAACAGACTCTGGGGGAAGCATTGCAAATACCGCTCCCATTTTCCACATAGCCATAGGATCTCTTGTGGAAGCTGGCTGGCTCATTATATTCTCAAAGATCTTGGTATACTCAGGAGTGAGCGTACCGTTGTAAGAAGCAATGGCCGAATTATCAGTTGTGCTCTGCTCAAGAGTCAGATAATACTTAAAGTCATCAGGATTATCAATAGCGTTGAATGTCAACTCTGGAGATATCTGATGCAACTGTGGGTTGAAATAAGTATTACCTTGCGAATCCTGCACAACGAGAGGCATTCCATTTACACTGATAGGTGTCTCCGCTCCTGTCGTTGGATCGACAGTGTGGAATCTCTTTGTACCATCTGCACGGAGTCCCTTGTCTTCTGCCGTGAATACAGGCAAAAGACCCGCCAAGAACTTTGTGTTGACGCTTTCGGTTGTTCCGGTCTTTCCTCCACCAGCTGGATTGGCAAACTGAGATTCAAACAATAACTTCTCAGCCTGATCCATAATAGAACGGTCTGCCCGTCTAGCTGATACGGCAAGTTGCTGATACTTGGTTCCCAGACTCTTCATGTCTAGGTTTTCATCCCAATAATTAACAGCTGGAGTATACCAATTACCTTTTCCAGTTTCTAGAACTTCATCAGCTTTTCGTCGCCATTCATCCTTGATTGTCGCAATCTCATTTAAGATACCATCAGTCACAACATCATTGTCTGCTGTTGGTCTGGTCTTAGCATCCTTCCATGACATACCGCCCTGCTTTGCCAATTTTGTATCATCGACAAAACCACCGGGCTTTTTTGCTGTCTGAGATAACTTAATATAAGCATTATCTAGCTTGGACTTATACATATCCGAAAGATCCGCAAGACCGTTGGCCTTGGAGTCAATCAGGTAATCCAGAGTCTGCTCAAACAAATCTCCACCCAGCTTGAATGCCTGTGCTCCGAGAGCATCCCAAGCAATGCCGGGATCTACCGAGGCAATAACACCGGGAAGGATTGTCTGTCCTTCCTGTGGTGTCAGGATTGGCATGGCTGGAGTCGTGAATCCGACTTCCGGACCTTTTTCAAATATTGTCTGCTCTAGTGGATCAGCTGGATTTTTGCTGAGCAATGAGCGTAGTGAGTCTAATTCACCTTTAGCCATTATTCATGTCTCCTAACATATCGCCATACTGACTCATGGCGGTATAGATTGTTTGTGCTAGATCTTTATAGGATGATACTCGCTTGGCTGCAATCTCTCCCTTAATTCCACGAATGATTTGCTGTCGCTTATCAGACTCTGGAACCATTGAGAAAGCCTCTCCCCATCTATCGACGGTGAACTTGCCTTCTTCAAGCATCTTGGTTGCTGCGGCTTCTGAGGCTCGCTCATCCTGCTTGATCTTGTTTCGGTTCATGTATATGGACTCTTCGATTGCTTCCTTGAAGTAAGGACTTGCAGTTTCCTTTACCTTTAGCTGCTCAGCAGCCGAGGGAGAACCGTAGATATCGTTCTTGAAGATATCGTTTCTATCCTTGATGGCAAAGCTGGGAACAAAAGTTCCGTCATCCTTGTATACACCAGCCCGACCATTAACGACATCGGCAACATCAAGCAGATTGAGCTGCTCAAGTCTTACCAAGTCATTTGTATGATCATCAATAGCGGTGTCTGGATCTAGGGTTGCCTTGGACAAGAATACCTTTGAACGACCACGAACATCATCCGCATAGACCTGTGCCGACTTGTTGTAGTTGGCATTGGCAACAACGGTTGATATCTTGGCTAGCTCAGGCTCAAGAATTGGCTTTACCCAATCAGGAGAGTTTGCGATTCTGTCTCGTAAGAAGAACTCCTTTGCTGTCGTGCCTGAGATCTGCTTGAGTTCTCTGGCCGTGACATTGATGAAGTCTTCCTTGGTTCCCTCAAAGCCTCTTGGATTGAGGTCTTGATATGCTTTCCAGTAATACTGCTTTGCCTCATTCGACAAGCCAGTGGTATCCACGCTCTTCTTCCAATAGTTGAATCTATCTTCAGGAGCGTTGGGATACATTGATATTGCTCTTTTGGTTACTGCATCAAGCTTAGTTTTTTCCTCAGCCGCAATGAGTTTGCTTGCGTCTGGTGCTTTGGCAGCTGCTGGTCCTATTACTGACTCTGTAGCTATTTGCTGCAGAGATGAGTATAAATCTTTTTTAGCCATGTATATTATCCTTATGGTGATGGAGGACCAAAGACACCGGGAGTTACTCCAGCAATTGCTACTGGTGGGCTACCACCGCCACTCCAGCCATACTTAAGCTGTGCGCTGTAGCCAGCGGCAGCTCCACCAAGACCAGCTGAAATCAATCCAGTTGTCAAAGCTGAGGAACTGGAGTCGATGATTGGCTGCTTGTTTGGAATGAATGTGGTCTGCTGAGGCCATGAGGTATCCGCTCTCTGTGACAATCTGGCTGCTTGCTGTGATTCAATATCACGATAAGCATTCTTGTAGTTTGTCTTAAGAGCAAGCATGTTGGCTCCCAATGCTTCCATGTTCTGGCGCATCAAGGCTCTGGCTGTTCCGCTCTGGGAACCCATGCCACGACCAGCCATTGCAGTATTGAATGAAGCGGTTGTTTGAGCTGTCTGCTTGCTTAGTGTGCTCTTTTGGTTTGAGAACGACCGATCCAGATATAGCTCGGCCAAGGCTCGCTCTCTGGTAGCACCAAGCTCAATGGCTCGGTTGCGCTCCAGAGCAGCCTGAAACTGTCTCATTTGATTTCTGTTGTTGGCTTCGTTCTGCCATTGCGCCCTGAAGTTCTCATTGCGCTGCTGAATCTCTGCAGCCATAGCTTTTGCCTTGGCTTCGCTAGCCCCGGCAAACGCACCCATAATTCCTTGGGCTAAAGCCATTCCACCTAAAATTAATGGAACCATTATATTTTTCTCCTTAGAATGGATTTACCAAACTTATTTTGTTTAGGTTCTTTTCCGTTCAATAGGATAGCACCGGAGATTCTATCTCCTAGAATACCTAGGGATCTCTTGTTGCTCATCCATTCTTTTACTTTATTCTTGTAGTCTTCTTCCTGCCTGACAACCATCTCCTTATCGGGGTCGATTGCCAAGGCATCGGTCCAGTAAGACACGGCAGCGGCAAGAACATCCACACGGTCATCGTGCTTCAGTGCTCC
>Ga0075473_10000247_pt1 | contig 22271 bp, 33 predicted proteins | sample DEB19_08_DNA_FD_76340 | JGI IMG/M metagenome (GOLD analysis project Ga0075473, IMG submission 76340) | Aqueous microbial communities from the Delaware River and Bay under freshwater to marine salinity gradient to study organic matter... | ecosystem: Environmental > Aquatic > Marine > Coastal ... | reverse complement strand
AATTAGTGTATTGTTAAAGGAATTTCCTTGCCACATACTATAATCGGTTGTGTCTATACCTGGAGGACAATTTTTACAATTAAAATATGGACAAGATGGTGACCAGTCCCATTTAGCATAAGCCTCGCTACATGTTAATAAATCCGGATAATAGTATGGTGTATTGTCTCTTTGATGATTTTTTCCACCTGTAAATGCAACTGGGCTTTTTACTCCTACGCCTACTTGTCCACTTGTGTTTAATCCCCAAGCGTGTAAATCACCGTTTGCTTTTAAAGCTAAAACGTGATCATATGAAGAGCTTATGCTTTTGTAGTTCCCTCCATTTGTTCCTATTTTTCTAAAACCAGACATGTATGGAAAAACTTCTTTTGTATTTACTTGATTGGACGAAACATAGGCAGTTAATGAACATACTTGATTGGTACCAGAATTATCGTTATATATAATAAATGAATCAGCAACATCTCTAGATGGATCTCTTTCTGAAGTATTTGACATTCTAGTTGTGTAGTTAGAACATATGTTTACTGCTGAGAATGTTGAAGTATTTTGGTATCCTGAGGCTTCGACTTTAATTGGAGTTGTATATGGTTGTCCTCTACTACCTATCCAAAAATAAACATCATTGCCCTTTATGCCCATATAATCTCGGCCTGCACTAATAATATTGTATCCCTTTGCTATAGTTGTATCGCTGTGTTTTACCCAAGCCGCAGGAGCAAGTTGTGATCTTTGGTTGATTTGATACGCACCATGCCTTGGTCGCCAAGTGTTTGAGAGTGGTTGATTAAGATCATAGTAATTTGCTGTTTGTGTGGTGGCAAATTTAAGATCTCCCCATTGATATAAATCGCCATTGTCTTTTATTGCAATAACACCTTCATCGCCAACACTCACCATAGAAAAATCAGAAATAGAATTGCCAAAACAATCTGTAGAAATTATGGTTGGTATATTGGATGATGTCTTGCTTAATGGCTGATTTCCCAACATTCCATATTTGTTTAAACCCCAAGAATATAAATTTCCTTTTATTGGCATGTTATTCCTTTTTTATTATAAAATTATTTATGCTTTTTGTTTAATATTTATAGTCAAAATATTCAATTTCTTTCTTATATACATCCCCTACAAGAGTTATTGTTTTTTCATCATAATAATCTTTATAATTACCTCTTAAAGATTTATTAGATATTGGTAATTTTTTATAATCTATTGCTAATTCTTTGCAAATTTTCTTAAAATCTTCTTGTATATTTTCAAATCTTCCCACATAATTTAAAAATTCTTTATTATTTTGTAAAACATAATGTAATTGAGTATTATAATGATCACACTCTTCTATCTTGCCATTTATTATTTTATCACATTTATATTTAATAAATTTGCAAAAATTTTCTTTTTTAGGATTGGGATTTAAATACGAGAAAGCACTCAATAGTCTATCCCATGTATTCCTTACAAATGTGAATTTAAAATAAGATTCTATATTATTTTCTCCATTATAATGTTTTTTGATTTCTTCGTAATTACAATGTTGTGTGTACTTCCTATCTTTCAATCCCCAGACAACATCTGGGTAAAAATTTTTATAATTTCTATCTTGTTTGTCAAAAAAATCTTCTATCGAACTCCCGCCAGTTTTTGGTATATGCAAAAATATTGCTTTGTAATTATGAAATATCATTTTTTTAGTTATAATCAATATATGGTAAGTATATGTATTTTAAATTGGAATTGTTTAAATACACTAAAATCTATTATAGGAATATTAAAAAATACTTCAATTGCTAATCAAATTATTGTATATGATCAAAACTCGACAGATGGATCAGTTGAGTTTTTAAAAAGCCTAAATGGTGTTGAATTAATTTTAAGTCAAAAAAATACCGGCATATCTCATGCTAGAAATGAGATGATAAAAAGGTGCAAGTATGAATATGTTTTGCTATTAGACTCAGACATAATTCCTATTGTCAACTCTGTAGAGTGTATGGTTGATTTTATGAATAAAAATCCTGAGTTTGCATATGTTGGATATGACTTTAAAAATTATACTAGAAATTTAGATGGTGCTACAAAATTTGAGAAAAATATAGATAGAAAAGAAGTGTGTTTATTGCACTCGGAAAATAAAAGAAAACTTTGTTGTAATAAAAAAGGAAAATATTATTCTTACAAAATAGCATTAACGCAATATGGGATTTTTAAAAAGAGTTGTTTGTTAGAATGTCCTTTTCCTGAGTTTTATCCTTTTAACAAACAAGGATGGGGAGCAGAAGATGATATTGTGGGCATGACAATTATAGACAATAATTTAGGTAGTGCAGGCATGATAAAAAACCGATGCTATTATCATGAAGCTCATTCTTCTAAAAGAATTTTAGGTAAAAATGTTTTCTATAAAAGATATGTGCAAAGATACTCTCATTTGAAATATTTTGAATTTTTTTTAACCCCCGAACAAAAGATGCAAGCACTAAAAAATAAAAAAATTCCCGAAACCAGACTTGATTTAAACAAATATTATTGGAAAAAACAAAATTTAGGAGATATAGCAACAGACTATATTTTTTCTAAAATATTTCCTTTTTTTAAATTAGAAGAAAAAGCCTCTAATAATCTTTTAATGTTTGGAGGCACAGTATTTAATCATGTTAAAAAAGCAGAAGAACAGTTTGGTGCTAATTATAAAAACATACTCTTTTTTGGCGTAGGTTTATCTAATGACAAAGAGTTATTTGAATGTTTTAAGTATAATATTGGTAAAAATTTAATAATAGTTCCTAGGGGCTATAAAACTATGGAAGTTTTAAATAATAATAAAGTTAAATGCGAAGAACCCTTGGGTGACGTGCTGCAGTTGTTTCTAGGAACTAGATCTTGCAAAAGATCAAAGACTAAAAAAAATATGTTTATTAAAGATGTCTTTAACCCCGATCTTTTCCCAGAACCAGAAAATTCACACACTTACAGAGTGGGTGGATTCAATAAAAAAAAGCTTGAGAACATTCCTTTTCTTGATTTAAAAACTTTTCTTAAACAAATCAACAAATATGATAAAGTTTATTCAAGCCAAATACATCCATTTTTTATATCTGCTGTTTTAGGTAAACCTGCTTTTCTATTTCCAAAAGATTATCGTGCCGAAGATCTTTGTTATTTTAAAAGTTTAAAAAATTATAAAGGAGAATATGATTTAAATTTTGATGATTGCAAAATGCTTAGGGAAGAAATATTTGATAATATCAGAGAATTTATAGTATCTTTATTTGAGAAATTATTGAGGCATGTGATTTGAAAAAAATATTATTTATAATAGGCACTAAGCCAGAGGCCATAAAACTCACTCCTTTAATACTTTATTTTAAAGAAAGAAGTGTTAATGTCAAAGTTTGTTCGACAAATCAACAAAAAGATATACTGGAAAAAGTTTTTCACAGTTTTAATATAAAATTTGATTTTGTTTTAGATTTTCAAAATAAAAATCAAAATCTTACAGAGTTAACTGGTAAAATTTTACTTGAATTAAATAAAATAAAAGAAAATTTTGATTTGATTGTTGTTCATGGAGATACAACATCATCTTTTTGTGGTGCTTTATATTCTTTTTATAATAAGATACCATTAGCTCATATTGAATCTGGTTTGCGTAGCAATGATATTTTTTCTCCAATACCAGAAGAAGTTAATAGAAAGTTCATAGACAATCTTGCTCAATTTCATTTTGCCCCTAATGAAAATAATAAAAATAATTTATTAAGAGAAGGAATAAATGAGCACAACATACATGTGACAGGCAATACTATAGTAGACATGTTATATTTGACTATTAAAAAAGATTATAATCATTTTATACTTGACTGGGCTGCCGATTCTAAGCTTATTATTTGTTCTCTACATAGAAGAGAAAATTGGAATAAGATAGATAGCTTTTTAATTTCTTTGAATCGCTTTTTAGAAAATAATGAAGAATATAAAATGCTTTATATTTTAAATTCTAATCCTTTTTTAGAAAAGGTTGTAAATTCTTTTCATAGTTCTAAAATTTTATTCCACAAGCCTTTAGATGTAGTAGACTTCCACAATATACTCAGCAGATCACACTCAATAGTCTCAGATAGTGGAGGACTTCAAGAAGAAGCAGTATTTTTAGAAAAACCTATGCTAGTAATGAGAGAGAATACAGAAAGACAAGAATTGGTTGAAAATTTTTGTGGAAGAACAATAAATTTTTCTGATATAGACAAAGAATTATTTGATTTTTTTAAAAATTATCATTCTTTTGAAAAGAACAAAACATTATATGGTGATGGCAAAGCAAGTGAAAAAATATACAAAGTATTATCTGAATTCATGCTTATCTAATCCTAATCTTTCTCTTCTGCTATTTATACTTTGTATAGTTGTGTTTGGGTCATATTCTTTTGTTTTATTGGGACCCAAATCAAAAACATATGTTTTCCCATCTTTAGTTCCTATGTTCGTTGGCCCTGCATCATCATGAAAAAACCCTGTATTATCTTGTAGTTCCTTTAACATTTTTATTATTAACAACATCTTATCTAAAAAAGATAATGAAAAGCCATTATCTTTTATTGTTTCTATACACATTTTTTTAATTATTTCTTCATTTTCTGGAAATTCTTCAAGATTGTTATCATCTATCATTACTGTTACTAAGTCTGCTGCTGTTTTTATCTCTTCTGGTGTATTTTTTACATCTAATTTGTGTTGAAGTATAAAGTAATAATTTTCTAATTTGTAAACATCTATAAAAGTATGATCTGTTTTGGAATTTATTAGCATTTTAGCAATATTAGCTTCAACAATATCATCTGTTAACTTCAAAACCATATTATTTGGTAAAAAATATGCGATTCCACTACCACCTGCCGAGAAGCCAGGTTTTTCTGTTATTTCTATTCCATGGTTTCGCAACCATAGTTTTAACTTTTTATCTTTCCATAATTCATTTGCGATATTTAGGTTTATGCTTTCTTTTACTGAGTTTCCTAATGAGAATAAATCGGATAATTTGGATTTTATTAATTTAATTCTTTTTTTAAGCAAAAACGATTTGAACATGTTACTTTATATATTAGCAATAAATGGAAAAAAACAATTTTGAAAAAAACATTTTTACCTGTTGACTGTGATTTTTCGGTGTATAGTATTTTTTTGTGGTTCATGCTGTGTGAACCAACTGGTTTGTCAAGAGAGGTGAAAAAATGGCTACTGCTAAAAGAACTGGGAAGAAGAATGTTTCTTTGGAAAAGTTCATCGAGGCCTACCAAAATGAAAAATTTTCCAAAGTGTCCGATGTTGCATCTTTCCTTGGTGTAAAGCCTAGTGCTGTCAGCATTAGAGCTAATAAACTCAAGAAAGGTGGAATTGAATTAAGAAACTTCCCTAGAGGAAGAGAATCTAATATCTTAGAGAAAGCAAAAATGATATTAGAGAATTTAAGAAAGAAAAAGTAATAAAATTGTTTTAAATTAATTTAAAACTCAAATAAAAGGGGAGGAAATTTTTTCCTCCCCTTTTTTTAATTCTGAAATCCTGGTACGTTCAGGGGCGGAGGACAAATCTATGCCAGCGACCACCGCACCAGTTAAGACTCCTGTGAAAGCTCCTACGACTCCTGAAAAGCAGGATCCTTTCAAGAGTCCTAAACCTTCGGTTATGCCTGAACCTAAGAACTAATATAGAATTGATATAGAATGTACGAAAATAGCTTACACGTTAACCCTTCTATTAGAAACTTTTGGGTTAATCTTAGAAAAGGCGATTCTGAGTTTCATATCTTTAAAAAGAATCGTAATCTTGTTTATTTTGGTAACAATTTAAGCAAGTCTTCATATGAATTTGTGAAAGAAAGAGCAGAGAAGCTTAATATCAATACCGATATTGCTCATCAATCTGCAATTTTTCATTCTATAGTTGAAAAAGAGTCTGGTCATGAGAAGGTTCTTGAACAACTTGCCAAAAAGGCTGTGTTTGAGTCTTTCGGTATACCCGAAGATATTCTTAATGTTGAGCTTAATGGAGATGATGTAGATCTTAACAAGACTCAAAACAAAGAGAAGGTTGCATATAGCAATCTTGATAAAGAGACTCAAAAACTTATTAACAAGAGAATATTACTCAATTGTATTATTCAAGGCTCTAGCATACATGCATTTTACACGTTGCATCATTTGGTAAAGGAAGATCTTCAAAAAATCATTCCAGACATTATTCCTCTCTATGATTCACTGAGTGTAGGAACAGTTAGTTCTTATTGGAAGATAGATTATTCTAGATTTGTTTCTGATGAGGCTTTTTCTGGAAATATTGCTATCGGTAGTTCTAAAGTTGAATACAATGATAAAGATGAACCTGAGGTTGTTTGTAACGCAAAAACCTTTGTTGTTCTTTGTCAAGAAATGGTTAAGGGTGGCATGGAGTGTATCTGCCTTCACGGATTACAGAACATTCCTGCTGAACAACTTGAAATTGTATATCAATTTAGCGACAAGCGTATAGACGAGCCTAGATACATTCAAATAAGTTCTGAAATTTGGCGTAAGCTGTTAAAGTTTTATAAAGAATATAAGAAAGAAAATGACGATACTATCCCTGAGTATATTATGAAAATTAGTATGCTTGATCCTGATGGTATCGAAGAGTTTTTTGAAGGTTTGTTTGAAAATGAGTTTGAAAAATCTATGAATATTCTTGTTGGTTAATTTTCTTTTACATTAAATATGAAATCATTTTCTTCCGAATCATAGTGACACTCTAGTTTATCTTCGCAGCTTAACTTAGATAGTGTATTGTTTATTATTCTAGAGAAGAAATCATGTGCAATTCTATTGCAAATTTTTTCTGAATCTTGTATTAACCAAAAATCACCATCTGTTTTTTCTGCATAAGTTCCTATAATCAACACAGATTCTTTAACAGATAAAATTTCTTCCATATTTTTATTTAATAACTTGACTTTTTTTAGCTTTTCCAAAATTACATCATGAACTTTTTCAAGTTCTTTGTTTTTTATGGTTTTTTTGGTTCCTTCTTCCCTCAAATTTTTAAATATGAGTTTTCTTATTTCCTTAGCAAAACTCTCCATTTGTTTTTTATTTAATTTTTTCATTTGATTTCTATTATTGTATTTCAAAAAAACACAAAATCAATATTGTGATATAAAAAAGAAAAAAATAAAAAATATTTTTCTGAAAACTGGTGTATAATGAATCGAAATTAAAAAATTTTTCTCGGTACGTTTCCTCGTTGTTCCCCAAAAAATAATAAGATAAAACTGAATAAGGATTATGAAGAATGAAACTTAATACTGAATTTTCTGATGTTTCTACAAACAATACTGATATTCAAAGCATGGACTTTGGAATCGGTGACGTTAGCACGATTATCGACATTCTGAGAAACAGGCTTTATTCAAACCCTATACGGACTTTAACCCAAGAATATCTGTGCAACGGTAGAGACAGTCACCGTGAAGCCGGCAGGGAGAATGTTCCAATTAAGGTTACTCTTCCTACTAAACTGGAGAGTACTCTTAAGATTAGAGATTACGGCGTTGGGCTTTCACCAGATAGGGTGAAAGATGTGTTTGTAAATTACGGTAGTAGCACCAAAAGAAAAGATAATGTTCAAACCGGTGGCTTTGGTATTGGTGCAAAGAGTGCCTGGGCTTATACTGACAGCTTTGTTGTAGTCAGTTACTATGAAGGAACCGCCAGAACTTACGCTGCTCATACTGGCAGAAACAGCAATGGAACTCTTGAATTAATTAACGAGGAAAATACATCTGAACCCAATGGTGTTGAGATTCAGATTCCTGTTAAAGAGTCTGATATTGAATTCTTTGTTAATGCTGTTTATCGGTGTACATTCTTTTGGGATGTGAAGCCTGACCTTAGAGGTATCACAGAGGTTGAAATTCCAAAAGATTACACTAATCTCGAGTCTAATATTGTTTCAAGAGAGCAGAATTGGTTGCTCCTTAACAAGACAGAGCTTGTGAAAAGGCTTTTTGATGCACACAATGCTGAAATTTTTGTCTTAATTGACAAAATTCCGTATAGTATCAATAAGTTTTTAAGAGAATGTCCTGAGGTAGAGAAGCTCAGGAGTTCAACTTCTGCTTCTAATTCTCTTAACTTTATCGAAGTTAACAATGGAGTCTTGGAAGTTAGTGCTACTAGAGAGAGTATATCTGATAAGGATAGTAGCAAAATCAAAGTTAATCAACTTTGTAAAGAGGTCAATGAAGTCCTTGCAGACTTTGTTAATGGTTTGTTCAAGAAAGAACCTGATAGCATAAGCGACTTTGTTAAGAATATTAACAAGTGCAAAGAAGTATTTCATCTTAACCAAGTTGTTGGTTTTAAGAATGAAAATTTCTCGAGAAATAACGAAGAGTGCATGTTTACCAAAAATGGCGTGAAATACAACGTCAAGAATGGAGTATTAACTAGCACTTCATTTTCTAATGTTAGCCAATTCTATCTTGAGAAGCAGAAGTCTAGGCATGTTCTAAAGAAAATTGAAAATGGCAACATTAACATTTACAATAGACCATCTGATAATATAAAGTTCATCTTAATGGATGTTCCTCAGAATACCATGAGTGAACTTGCATTTAAGGAAAAAATCCGGTCTGTGTTGTTGAATACAGATGGCAACATGGATATTGGTTACTCCGGTATCGTCTACCAGATTAATCAGTATGATGATAAACATCACAGCATGGCCAGTTTCTTGGATGCTCAATATTTTTCTGATATTGAGATTGAGAAAATTCCTGGTAAGCCTAAGAAGGAACAAGGCAAAGTCACCATTAGAAGGCTTGAGCCTAATGGTAATAGATATTCTGAGCGTGTTGAAACCACGAATAGAAAAGATGTTACCTTAGAGGAACTTGTAGATTCTGATCTGACATACGTTTTAGTGCCGTTTAGTAGCGATGAAATGTATGAAGCAGACAATAAAGAGTTTGCTCAGAATCTAAAGTTTATCTACAGCCAAGGTAAAAAGATGGAGGTTGTCAAATGTAGCAAGAAAGAATATGAAATTCTTTGTTTGCTGGACAACACTATCGAGTATTGTGATTTGATCGAAGAGTTCCCTAGTCATATTGAGCTTAAAGAAAGCATTGTAAATGATTTCTTGGTTCATTCTGATGATAACTCGCTTGATTCTATTCGTAAGTATGTGAATGAGATTGCTTGTGATAAAATCAAAAATTATTTTCAACTTGTTCCAGCTAGGAACAATCATGCAAGGACTACAGATATACCTGAGCGTATCCTGAAGCAGTATGAATTGTTCAATAATGCCCAAAAACAAAAGGACAAGATTGAGCAGCTTAAGCAAGATATTCTTGCTAAGTATCCTTTGATCAAGCACATGAGTCATTTCACAATGTATGGTTATGGCTATAATAGAAATGATGATACTCTTATCAAGGAAGTTATTTTCTATATCAATAGCAAGTCTAGGAGCAATTGATGTTTACCTTGACGACAAGTGCAGACTATAATAGTAGTTATAAATTTAATTTAGTTAATTATCTTAGAGGCAAAGATTGCAAGAAAGAAGTTTCTGCCAATCAAGATTTCAAAGATCTTTTTGAAAAAATTGATATTGTAGAAAAACTTATAGCTGAAATTAATAATGATTATAGTAAAGTTTCAAATAAATATAAACTTCTTTTTAGTTTGAGAGATTTTGAAAGATTATTTACTGATTCGGATTTCAAAAAAGAAATAATGTTGTATATTAAATACAAGGATTCTGAGGGTTGAGCATAATGAAATACTATGTTTTGAAGAATTCAATCATTATTAATCTGGATGGTAAGACACACACGATAAGCAAAGAAGATTATCGTTATGAAAAAATTAAAAATCTTATTGAAAAAAATGAACTCGAATCAATAAGTAGTGCAATAGATCCTTCTTCAAACTTAAATAAAGAAGGTTTTGTTGTAAAGGATGGCCTTGTTTGCTATAAAGATGAAGCCATCCCTAGCATACTAGGCAACCAGTTCCTTTCTTTGAAAGAAGATAACTGGGTTTTCAAAAGCTTGTTTAACTTCTGGTATAATATGAAGACCAGGGTAGACAATGATACTGCCTCTGAAATGCTTCATGCACTTATTGAGAAGTGTGCATATCCCATAACAGAAGATGGATTTTATCTGGTTTATATCGACCACAATATAAATCAAACAACGAGTATCTTGAATAAGAATAATATTGATCAAAGCAATATTCATTTTTATAATGTGGCAAATTGTCCACAAAAATATATTGAATTCTTTGCTAAGAGAAGGTCGATTGATGACATACTAACCGATGTATTTGGATTTACTGCAAAGAAGCTAAAGAAAATTGCTGTGCAAAATTTGTTCAAGCCAGAAGAGAACTTCTTTGATTACAGGTTCTTGCTTATTGGCGAAGCACTTCACGAAGTGCTTCAGCCCGATAATATCTATGGACTTATAGAAGAAGGAACCTTTAAAGTTCCACAAAATAACGTTGGTCTTGATCCATATGTAAAGATTAATCAGTTTCTTAGAGATTTATCTGTTGAAAAGACAGGGAAATATAGTCAGAAGAAGATTATTAATTTCTTAAGAAGCGTTGAAAATGAAAGTATGTTAATCGACACTGCCGAGTATTACAGTGTCATAAAGACTGGATTGAATTTCAATATTCAAAATATTGAAATTTCTAATTCATGCAAAGATATCTATGAATATGTTAGAAGAGAATATATGAGGCTTCAAGATCCCGCAGTTTCTCTTTCTATGGATGTTAATTTCGAAAAAATCTTTGCATTGCATGATACCGAGATTAATAATATGAGATTTTTGATTCCTAACGATAGTCATGATCTCAAAGAATGGTCCAGCATCATGAATAATTGCATTGCAACATATGCCAATAAAGTTAAAGCTGGGAAGACTGCGGTATTTGCGATTATGGATTGTGCTACCAACCAAATGCTGTATAATGTGGAAGTGGAGCGTGGCAGGGTTATACAGTTTGTTGAGAAAAATAATTCTCCTGTTCCTCAAAGCATATACAAGACGGTTACAAATTTCTTGAAAGAAAAAGAAATTATTTTCAAAGAGTGAAACAATTGATATTGATTGGTTTATTCCAATCAATAAACATTAGTTGTGTTGGCTAATGTTTGGTTTGATGGTTTTCAAGGAGGATTTTATGAAGAGTTTATTTCTTTTTGCTCTTTTTGTTGTCACATTAACCCAGGTTTCAGAGGCTAAGCCAAGAAGGTACTACTCTGGAAACTCCAATAAGGTGTATAGTTATGTAAATAACTCATCTTCTGGTGAAAACTCAACAGCTCAAGGTGTAGCTGAAATTATGGCACGAACTGGGCGTGTTGGTCACTTTGGTGGCAACAGCGGATATGAAGGTTGTGGTAGCGGCCCAACCAGAGAAAGTGCTTATAGAAACTGCTGCTTTGCCAACAGTGGCATGACCACAGTTGATGTTGGTTATGCACAAGGTTCAAACGGTCAGTGGTATTGCTGCCGTAGGTATCGTTAATTTTAAAAGCCGGCCCTAGGGATATTCTTAACCTAGGGCCGGCTTATTTATACGACTCCCGCCAGAAAACCCAGTCCCTTTAGGGGCTGGGATGAATGGCGGTATAGTAGAGTTTACAAAAAACATAATTTTTGTATAAATTTGAATCGGTCTGCATACATATCTTTGTATGCTCAAATCTTTCAAGTTTCAACTACTACCCACAAAAGAACAAAAAGAAAAATTGAGCCAACATTTTGGTTGTAGAAGGTTCGTGTGGAATTACTTCTTGAACAGACGAAAAGAAGAATACTTGGACAACAAGAAAACATTGAACTATTACGATTGTGCCAATGAACTAACCAAGGTTAAAAAGAAGACTGAATACAACTGGCTCAAGCAAGTCAACAGCCAAACCCTACAGCATACATTACGAGACTTAGATACGGCATACAACAAGTTCTTCAGAAAAGAAACCAAGTTTCCAATCTTTAAATCAAAACACAAAAAGCAAAGTTTTAGAGTTCCACAACACATTTCTGTCAAGAACGACAAGATATACTTCCCCAAATTCAAAGAAGGAATCAAAATAAACATCCATCGTGAATTTGGAGAAATAAGGTTCATTGCCATATCCAAGACATCAACCAACAAGTATTTTGTATCATTGACTTGCGAAGTTGAGCAAAAGAAAATCAAAAAGAACAAAAACAAAATAGGCGTTGATTTGGGCATAAAGAACTTTGCTGTTTGTTCCAACGGTGATGTTTTTGACAATCCCAAGCATTACCACAAACTAGAGAAGAAGTTGAAGTATAATCAAAGGCAATTAAGCAAAAAGAATAAAGGAGGATCAACTAGAAACAAACAAAGACTAAAACTAGCCAAGATATATGAGAAAATCACCAACAATAGAACGGACTTCTTGCATAAACTTTCTAGAAAGTTGATTGACGAAAACCAAGTCATATGCGTAGAAGATCTTAATGTTAAAGGCATGATGAGTAATCATAAATTGGCAAAATCGGTAGCAAATTGCGGTTGGGGAGAATTTGTTCGTCAATTAACCTACAAAGCAGAATGGTATGGACGAACACTGATTAAGATAGATCGTTTTTTCCCAAGTAGTAAAACTTGTTTTGATTGCGGATATATCAATCAAGAGTTGTCACTGAAAGACCGTGAGTGGAAATGCGTTTGCGGAAAGAACATTGACCGAGACTATAATGCTAGTCTCAACATACTGAAACAAGGTTTGAATATGAGTGGTTTGGGAACCAAGTCGCTCAATAAACAAAAACAAGTGGAGTCGTTGTCGTTAGACAAGGCTATGAAACTTGAAGCCCACTCGCTTTAGCGGGTGGGTAGTTCACTTTATGAACAATCTTAAATCAATTTGTTTTAGAATATTTGTAAACTTTTCTTGTGCCATTGCCATCATTTATTTCTTCTATAACATATTGATGATTTTTATTCAAGAATATTGATTTATCGCAAGGTAGAAATTTCCAATCACCATCATATGGGCCGCCAATGAATTCGATTCTATTGAATTGATTTATTGTTTCATTTAAATCTTTCCAATACTTAATTTTATTTTTTTCATTAATCTTATTGATCATGGAAATATACAAGTTATGAACAAATAATAAAGTTAAAAAGAATAATAAATTAAAAAGCATTAAGGCAAGATATACCATAAATTAACTATAGTGTAAAAAAACGCAAATAACTTCATACATATTTTCATGAAAGTTATTTGCGTCAATAATAAATATTATCCTGTATCTCTTTTTTTAGGCCGCATTTATATTGTTGAAAGAGAAACAAAGGTTGGTTATATAATATTAGATGAAAATCAAGAAGAATGTGAATATCCAAAAGAATTATTTGAAATTAAAATTGATTCGTGATATCATAAGATGATGAATCTTGAAAGAATAATCGAGGTAAGCCACGCTTTAGCAGGTAAAAGAAAAAGCGTTCACAGGTGCAGGCATTTTAGCTTTATATTAGATGGCAATAGAATACTTTCAATAGGAATCAATAATCCAAAAACGCATCCATATAATTTGAATTTCAATTATATTAATAAGCAAAAAACAAGAATTAGCGATATTGTTGGTACTCATTCTGAGCTTAGTGCTGTTTTAAAGTATGGCAAAGATTGTAAAAATTTAACTTTAGTCAACACTAGGATAAATAGAAATAACGAGATAGATTATAGCAAGCCATGTTGTGGTTGCTTTGATATGATAATAAGCATGGGGTTTAAAAAAGTTTATTACACCAATAGAGAAAAGACTTTTAGTTGTATTAATTTGAAAAGTTATAAATTATGTATGACATAATAACTTGCCACGAACAACTACAATTGCCTGATAAGTTCAAATCTTTAAGTAGTGATTGGAGATTTGAGCCTTTTAAGACAAATTGTTTGCGTAGAAAGTTTGAAAAGTATATAATTTATAACAAACAATTATTTAAAGAAGTAAATGGTCTTTATGAAAAAATTAATTATAATGGTTTTTTAAGTTTTTATACTCATTTTTTTGATGAAGATCCACACACCGTACAATATCATTTGAGTTATCTGGCTGAATTTGATAAGGGAAATTTAAATTACATTTTATTGAATGACTTTAAAGAATATGATATTGAAAAAGAAAATATAAATGCAAATTTCTTTATGACTGTTTTCAATTTATTTAAAAAATATTTGAAATAAAATACCGGTACGTGTTTTCTTGGAGGGTTTTCAAATTAAAATAAATCAAGAAAAACTTCTTCCAACTACAAGAAATATTCTTTGTATTTTGAAAGAAAAAAAGATTGTTCGTCTTAAAAAGAACACATCAAGAAATACAAAATATCTTGATGGTGTTTTTGAAGACTTTAAAAAGATATCAGAACAAAATAAAGAAATTAAATGTTTTGAATCATCTGATCCTTATCAAATGATTATAATGTTTGATATAAATTATGAAATTTCCTCTTTTTTAATATGAATCATGAAAAATAAAGTAAAAGCTTTTACAAAAGTCGGATTAATGAAGGGGGATAAATGGATAAATGGAGTTATATTAGAGGAATACGAAAACATATATGTTGTGGAAACATATGGTAACAAAATATCTTTAGAAAAAAGATTTGTTAAGAAAGTTGAAGAAATGCCATATGATGAAGTTCAACAATGCTACCCCCAATTAAATAACTTTGTTTTTGAAAATTGGAATACATTAAAAAATAATATCACAGAAGCAGCAGATTCTTTCTTTCCAGAAGAGGAAATTAATATTAATGAAGAAGACAAGATTATAGAATGTGAATCCTTGGGAATTTCTATTACTGCAACAATCAAAGAAATAGAAACTATTTCAAGTTTTAAAGAGGTTCCTATTTGGGAGGTTGTTTCTTGGGAAACAATTCCCTCGACTAGAGAAGAGCCAGAAGATGTTTCTGAACGTGTAATGTATGCAGATCAAAGCACCCTTATGGCGGCCAAGAGTTTTGTTGATTCTATGTGGATTATAAAATCTGAAATATATTGGAATTCAAAATAACTAAAATCATTGTGTGGGTACGTTCCACACTAGGAGGCATCTATGTTTCACTGTATAGTATGTAATATTGAAATACCGGCTGAAAGGCATGAATTTTTGTTTGAAACTGGTAGAAAAATCACTTGCTTGAATTGCTCTGCAGAGAGTAAACTAGAGGGTTTTATGGATTACAATCATAAAACCGCACCGCAGTTAGTTGTTTTACCCCAAGACCCAGAGATCAAACGAATTGCTAAAAGGGCATTTCAGAGAGCTCGATAACTTTTAGGAGAATAAAAATGGCACAGACATTAATAAATAATGTTGAGGAACAAAACGAAGTGAAAGAAGAAAAGAAATATACCGAAGATCAAGTTCTTTCTATGCTTTTTGAAAAGGTTGAAAAACCCAAGAAGTATTATAAAATTAAAGCCGTTAATGTTTATGACAATGCTTTTAGAGTTAATATCTGGTGTGAATTTGAAGAAAATAATTTGACTAAAAAGAAAATTGCACATAGTTATTTTGTTAAAGTTGTAGATGGCGAACTTGCTGTGAAGTTTTAATTATGGCACATCCTTATCATCACGCAATTAGTAGTGCTAAAAAATGGGGTGGAGTTCCAGAGGACTATCAAGCGGTTCACGATTGGTTCGATGAAAGCAAAGCCCATATGGCTGATATTAGACATAGGGCTTTGCGACATCATAGCGAAGGAATCTTTTTAGCTGAAAAAGTTTTTGGAACTACCATCACTATATCTACTGGGCGTAAAGTTCCTGTTAGATTTATTGGTGAGCAACATGTGATTGAAGATTTTGGCTTTATCCCTACTGTTGCTAAATTTTTAGAGAATATTAAGATAGAGCCATGGATGATAGGAAATAAAAATTTCAATCCTCCGCAGAGCATGGAAGATGATTAAATATTTCAAAGTTAAAAATGTAGATTTAGAAGATCTTAATAAAGAATTGGAACAAGAAATAAAAAGTTTTGTCCATTTTTTACACCTGCTCGCCGAAGATCTTGAATTTGAATTTGAATTGATTTGCGAAGAAGATTTTGGAATTGGTTGGCGTTTTTCTGTAATCGATGAAATTGAGGTAATAAAAGTAGAAATACCGGATGATAATTTTTCTATTTATGGTTCAAATTTTTTCTCAAAATATTTAGAGCAAATTTCCGAAGAAGGCATTTCAGAAAGTGCATTTACCGGATTGTCTGGCGACGGTCATAGAGTAGGTCGTAACTGGAAGTATAATGAATTGACTGGTATTGAACTAATGGTAGTAAAAAAGAATTATGAATAATTTAAATAATTGGCCACCCACCGATAGTGTAGATGGCCTAAAAAAATTCTGTAGCATATTCTCTAAATTTGGATTTAAAACCATAACCGCAGAATATAATGGATATGCCGACAGTGGAAATATAGAAAACATTAGTTTTTTTGATAAAGATGATAATGAAGTTAATGGTTATCAAAAAATTAATGAGTTGCAAAATCATCTGTTATCTTCTTTTGTTAAAATGCCCAAAAATTTAAATGTGTATTTAGAAAGTTTTATTTGGGACAATCTTCCTCCTGGTTTTGAAATAAACAGCGGAGGACAAGGAACTTTAAAAATTGACCTAGATCAGCAAAAATTGCACCTTGACCATTCCCACAATATGGAGTATGATCCTGACGAGGATGGGGAATTCTAAATTAATTCTCTTTTTTAAGGTAAAGGAGTACCGTTTTGGGAATAGATATTTACAGCGATGGAGGGATTTTATTTGAATTAGATGAGGCAGTAAATAAGTTTTTTAAAGGGCTTAATAAAAAAACTATCTCTGAAGTAATCGAAGATTGCCTGCCCATATTAGCAGAAGAAGATGATATTCACTTTTTAAAAAGCGTAGAGAATCTAGATGATTTAAAAAGTTGGTTTATAGGATTGGCTCAAAAGTCCCTAGATGACAACAAATATTTAGATGAAGAATTTTTAATCATTGTTTGGAATAAAATAATAAATAAAACAAAATTTAATGATCTGCCGCAAGTAAGATTCAAGTATTTTACCTCTAATCGCTATAGTGGATATGAAGTTCCAATAGACACTATTTGTTTGGTTTTTAATGACGATGATCTTTTTGAAGTAAAAATGACTGCCAAAGGTAGGGCAGTTGCTAAGAAAATGGGTTATAAGGAAATAAAAAAGACGAGTTGGACTGTGTACTCTTATTAAAAAAACAAAACACAAAAATTCAGAAAGGGAATTTTGAATAGGAAAAACTATGTTTATTATTAAGGATTTTGGTCAAAGTGATTTAGATAAATTTTTTGAAATTTTTAAAGAACTAGGAATAGTAGAGATAGAGGCTGACTGGGCAGCACAAGGTGATTTTGAAGAGTTTAATTCATGTTGTTGGTCTGCTGATAGTGAGGATATTATCCTTGATGACTCTATGATTAAAAATCAAAATCATGTAGAGCATATAAAAAATTCTAGTTCTGGCATTGTTGAGTTTTTGGACGGATTTTTAAAAAGTTGTATCCCGATCAATTATAAAGATCAATTCGGTAGTTTTGGATTTATTAAGTTCAAGATAGAAGAAAAAGATTACGAGATAGTCAAGTTTGAATATTCACGTTTCCTGGACGAACAATAAGGAGATAAAGATGAATAATAGAATTCAAAAGATAAAAGAAAGTATTCCCAAGAAGTTCTTTTTTGATCCTTCTTTCGAAGGATCTAGTAGAAATAAAATTTTAGAAGAAATTAAATTGTGCTACAAGAAAACAGAGCAAAACAATATGATGAATTGCTCTCCATTGTTAACAAGAGATCAAGAATATCATATTTTTAGAAAGTTTAATTATCTAAAGTATAGACTCTTGAAGTTGACAGTTGGTTTTGAAAAATCTAAAGATAAGCTTGGGCCTAAACCTAGCAAACCTGTAAATCTTGAAAAATTAAAGGAAAAATCTTTATCTGAAATTGAGTCTTTAATTTCCAAGATAGAGGAGACAAGAAACATATTATTGAAGTCTAATATGAGGCTCACTTTCTCTAGAGTCAATAAGTTCCACCCGACAGATAGTTTTGAACGAGAAGAATTTTTCTCTAATGGTTATTGTCATATTTTAAAAGCTATTGATTCATTTGATTTTAGGAGAGGATATAAATTTAGCACATATTGTGTCAAAGTTCTTCAATCTAACCTTATGAGAGACTATACTGTTCAAAGGAAAAGTGATGAAAAACTTTGTATAGGAGAAGAGTCTTTTATTGAAGATAAAAAAGAAAAGAGTTATACGGAGATAAACGCCTCCTATAATAAATTGTTTATAAAGAAGTTGCTAGAAAAATTAAAGGAAGACAAAAGAATTAGTCGTCCTGATCTTAAGATTAGGATACTATTAGATTACTATGGCATAGAAAATAATGGTATTGGTAAAAAATTAAAAGATATTGGTGAAGAATTAAATATATCAAGAGAAAGAGTCAGACAAATAAAGTTTGATACCCTCAAATACTTATCCAAAAAAGCACCTGTTTATGATCCTTTGTGTTGATGCTTCTTCTTTTTATGTTTCTTCTTTTTATGTTTCTTCTTTTTTGGAGGATTGGTTTTTGCTTTTCTTGAAGCATCTATGTATGGTGTATATCTTGTGAAATAGCTTTTCGGATAGTTGCCTACTCCACCATAAAGTGGTGGATATATGCCTACTAAATCTTCTTGATAAACTTTTTTGACATATTCTTTAAAACTTAACATAAAAATATATATCCTTTTAAAACAATAAAAAATTAAAATACTATTTGGGTACGTGAACCTTTGTCATGAAAAAGTTACAAGAAAGGATAAAATAAAATGTCTTGTGATTTGAGTTACGAAGACTGTATTGTTATCGAACAAATGTATCTTGAATATTGTGATTTTACACAAGCTAGAAGTGGTGTAGTTTTTACAAGATTAGAATGGGCAAATTCAATTATAGAATTGGGTAAAAGAACAGGAAATCCAGATATAATTCGAGATTTAATCAATCATTTTAAAATGAAAAAAAATTTCAATCTTAACTGAAAGGGTTTAGTATGCACTGGAATCATAGAATTTTTAATCTTAAAGATCAAAACGGCGGTGAAGATTGGTTTGAAGTTCGTGAAACTTTTTACGACGAAAACAATAATGTTATCGGATCTACTGATCTTAGTGTAGGTAGCGAAACTATTGATGGCTTAAAGTGGATTGCAGAAAATATTATTAAGAGTACTAAAGAGCCTGTCTTAGATCCAGACGATAATGAAAAACATCCTAATGATATAATGAGGGATGTAATCGAATCTTTAAATTATAAGCGTGACCTTAAAATTGGCTGTGATCTTAGTGATATTGGCAATGAAATTGGTTTTGCTATTGGCAAGTATGTTAGTAAAGATAAGCTAGGATATGAAATGGAAAGTTTGATTGCGGGAATCAAACATGGTATAAGTCTCGTAGATGGAACACACTAATGATAGAAGTAAATTATTTAATGGATTATGCTAAAACATTAAAAGATAGTTATCATAATTGGGTGCAAAAAAATGATAACAGTTCTTTTTTTGATGTTGAATTTATTCATGGAAATAAATATATAAAAGTTTTAACGGTTAATCAACCTTACACCCACAGATCGGCTCACAGCTTTATAGTTAAAGAAGATATTTATACAAAAGATGGTGTTTTGAAATTTTCTAAGGGCGACATATTAAAGGCTGCTACGATAAAAGCTCCTGCTACAAATTTTTCTAGGGGTAGTGTGTTTAATCCAGATAGTTATAAAAACTTTAGTTGGGCTGGTCTTTGAGGAATTACAATGTATAACAAATTTGAATATCTTTGGCCCCCTAGACCAGAAAATGCACTAACTCCTGACCGTATTGTTTTTTATGAACAACACGGATACGTGGGTCAATATAAAAAGAATGGCACATGTAGTGTTTTTGCAATAAAGTGCCCGGATACTTTTATTAGCATGACTAGACATAAAGATGAACACAAACAATGGAATTTTTCTAAATATTTTCATGATTGTTTTACCAAATATCTAAAGAAAGATGTTTGGTATTATTTTGTTGGAGAAGTTCTTCATTCAAAAACCACAAGCATTAAGGATACTATTTATATTTTTGATGTATTGGTATATGAGAATAAAGAATTGTATGGAGAAACTTTTGAAAACAGACAAAAGATACTGCAAGATTTATTCAAGGCAGATGAGAAACAGCAAGATTATTCTCACTATATTATAGAAGAACGATTTTGGCTTTCTAAGAATATTGAAAAACAAATTTATCAAAAATTCAAAGAAATAACCGATAAGAGTGTAGATGAGGGCTTTGTTCTTAAAAAGAAAGATTCAACTCTTCAAGATTGTTCTTCTCAAAGGAACAATCAAGGATGGCAAATGAAGTTTAGACACCCTAGCAAAAAATATCAATTCTAACATACATACCATTGGTGTGTTATGGAATTTAAACAATATTTTGAAATTTTTGGATTATTTAATTATATGATTCCCCAAGAAAAAGAACAGCAGATGTATGACTTTTACATGCTGGCATTACTTAGAGGAAGAACTAATAATAAATATATAAACCCAATGGGTGGTGGAGAAAAGCCTTTTTATGAACCTGGGAATTTCGAGCCAGGTGAATTAGAAAGTTCAGAAAAACAAGCAGACTATATGCTTGAAGAAGTTGCTGAAAAATTGCTACCTTATTTGAAAAAAGAATTACTAGATGTATTAGTTCAAGCTGTCGCAGGTGAAACCAAAGATGCCTTGTACTTCAACGACTCAGGCATACTTGAACTTATTGTTTCTAAAGAAAATCCATCTGCCATAGGAGAATTTGTTGATTTTTTAAATGAATTAATTGTGATTATGAATCCTACCTCTGATGAGTATGATTCATATACTTCTTTTGACTCAAGAGATTCTCGATATGTTGAATTGGGTGGTGGTTCATATAAAAATGATGTATCTGCTTCAAGAGTTTTAAAGATTGCCAAAAAATCATTTAGTGACATGAATGTATTCATGAGTGTTGCTAAAACCTTATTCACAAAAGCAGACTGGAACGAGAGTTATGGTGGCTCCAAATGGGCGGCAATAGTAGATGGTTATTTTAGACTAAAAAGTGCCACCAACATGAATAGTCTTATTGTTGCAATAGATCATGTTTATGATCTTCAACATAATAATGGATCTATATTTACTAAAATCCAAAATTACGGAAAAGATTCAGGTAAAGACTTTACATGGATCAAAAAAGCATTAGACTTTAAAAGAGATGTGAAGTCAGCCTCAGAGTTGCTCAACAAAGTTTCTGCACCAATGAAGAAATTGGCCTCTAGAATCATTCACATTAAAAATATTGCTTAAATGAGCAAACCTTGGATTCACGCCAAAAACAGTGCCAGAAAATTTGGCGGCAAACCAGAAGATTATTTACCTATCCATAACTTCATGGATAGTAGCAAAGGAACTATTGCTGACTCACGCCACCGAGCCTTGACCCACAATAGTTGGTTTATTAGTGCTGATGGGCCTCTTGAAAAAATCTTCGGAGTTGTTATAAAGAACAGTGACGGAAAAGAAGTGAGTGTAAGAAGTATCGGAGAGCAGCACATTCTTGAAGATTTTGGAATGAGGTTTATTCCAACTCCACAAGATTATCTTCAAGAAATGGAAATGAAAAGTTGGATGAACAACTCAAAGGATAGCGTGCCAGCTAGCTTTAAAAAAATCGAAAGAACTAAAGTTAAAAAAGTTATTAACTTAGACTAGGAGAAAAGAAATGGCAAAGAAATCACTTTTAAAAAGCAAGGTCTCAAGGACTCAAAAAAAGATTGAAAAACTAAAAAGTCAACTTTCAGAAGATAGCCAAGCACTATTTAATGAAAGTCTTCAGGAAATATTTGACAACAACCCAGATTTTAATAGTTTTGCCTGGACTCAGTACACTCCTTATTTTAACGATGGTGACTCGTGCGATTTTTCTGCACATACTGATTACATTTACATTAATGATGAAGAAGAAGAGACATCTTTTTATGATGTAGAGACTGATCTTAAAGAACTAAAGAAAAAAGATAAAGTAATTAAAAGTCTTCAAAAAGAAATTGA
>Ga0075473_10000243_pt1 | contig 22365 bp, 21 predicted proteins | sample DEB19_08_DNA_FD_76340 | JGI IMG/M metagenome (GOLD analysis project Ga0075473, IMG submission 76340) | Aqueous microbial communities from the Delaware River and Bay under freshwater to marine salinity gradient to study organic matter... | ecosystem: Environmental > Aquatic > Marine > Coastal ... | reverse complement strand
TTTTTCTGCTTCTGCTGCTGCTTCTGCTGCTTCTTTTTCTATTATTTCTTGTTGTTTTTCTCTCCATAATAGTGCTTCCCTAAGTTTTTCTTTATTTTTTTCTTGTTCTTTTTTATTACTTTCTAGGTGTTTTTTCATTCTATCACTTTTGATATCACTTTTGATATCACTTTTGTCATTCTTTTGAATTAATTCCATAATTTTTTCCTTCACTTTTCTTAATCTTTCTAATGCTTTTTCAAAAATCGTACCACCACTGCTGCATTTTTGTTGTTTTTTTTTTATAACTTTTTTACTTACATTTTTTTTAATATTACCTTTTTTTGGCATTGTAAGATACTTCTATAATATAATATATATTATATTTAATTTTCATATAGGTTATGGTTTAGCCAAGCTACTCAGAACATAAATGTTATGATTTTTGCAAAAATTGATAACTATACCAAGCTTTCCCGTACAATCACACTTTCAAGTATGACTGAACAGAACAAGTTCAAGCTTTGCATCCTTCCCACCCAGATGGGCAAGACCTTCGTCACCATCAACAAGATCCTAGATGAAATTAAGCATGATCCCAGTGAAGGGCGTAGCGTTCACTTTGTTCTCACCATGAACACTCTTCTCAACAACAAACAGTTTGCGAACAGACTTAGTGATATTAAGGAAGAACATGGTAAAAACACAGTTGCTATTTTTGCTTCTACATATAAGGGAGATTTAACTCACATTGATAGTCTCTGCAAGCTTATCAGTTTTTCCAAGGATCCGGCCAAAATACCCAAAATTGTTGTTGCGTGCAGCAATTACAGGCGTTTTGACGACTGCTTTAAATACATAGAGTTTCTCAACAACAACGAAACCGCTATATCGCGTAGCTTCGTGTATTTTGATGAGCTCCACAAGTACATCAAGTCAAAGAAGGCGAACATCCGTGGAAATATTGAGAAGATGGATGATTACGACATTGTTCATGGTATCATGGCAATGACGGCTACTCCTGACGTTATCTGGGACAAATCCAATGAGGATCCCGATGACTATTGGAAGAAAATCACCATCGTCAACATAGCCGAATACAACGAATGCAACTACTTTGGTTGGGATGACATGGAGTTCAAGCATTGCAAGTTTGTTTTAGATGACGATTCAAACGAGTATGACCTCTACTACAACGAGATATACAACATCAAGTATGCAGAATCAATCATAAAAAATAACCCCGAAATCTTGTCTGACGGTTCTCGTACATTTATCCCCGCTACACGGAAGCGTGTAACACACAACATAATTCGCAATATGGTGATGAAAATCAATCCCCATTGTATTGTCGTGACACTCAACGGGGTTGAGAAAAATATTCGCTACACTGATGAAGAAGGGAAGGTGGTTGTAATTGATTTGATCCTCAAATCAGGAGAACTAGGTGATTTGATCGCCTACCATCTTCGCGAGAACATGGTATTCGGTCGCCCACTGGTAATCACTGGATATCTGTGTGTTGGTATGGGACAAACTCTTGTATCCAAAGAACTTGGCACATTCACAACTGCCATCTTTGGATACAGCAAAATCACCAACGACAATCTCTATCAGCTCTTTGGACGCATCACTGGTCGCGTGAAAGCGTGGGCTCCAGAAACAGTGAAGACCCGAGTATTCTGCTCTAAAATAAACAGCACTATTTGCAGGAAGATGGAGGAGTGTGCTAAAAATATTGTAGCAAAATACAACGGTGTGCGGTTATGCAACGACAAATACCGCGAACCTATAAACGACGAAAAAGATATCATCAAAAACTTTGCGGGAGTGAATATACTAGCTGACTAAAACAGCTGGCTAGCCTATCTAATACCTGATTACAAACAAAGGAGCTGTTGATTTATGTGCGGGTAATATATATTCTATATTTTTATTTATTTCTTCAAATAGCAAAGTACCACGATAATCCTTTACATCACAATCATCCTGTTTTATGTATTCATTTGTTATCTTTTTATATTCTTCTATGAAAGAACATAATTCGGGATTATATAAGTTTAGTGTACTACCATTTTTAAGCTTGTAATTTTTTAGTTTTTTAGCTATATCCAACACAATAGCAAGCCTTTCAGCTTTGTTATTATAATTATTATTTTTTGCCATTATAATTATTAATACAAATTAATTATTTAAATAATTAAATCTTATTTTACTTAATAAATACCCCTTTGGATAATATATATGTACAGGTATATCAAAAAATTGATAGCAGATAAGCTCAAATGATGACACTAAACACATGTCTGCAACCGCCGTTACTTCCGTTACTTCCTTTACTTCCGTTACTCCTACCTGTAATATGGTGGAATGCATGGTTTGTGTATCCGAAGTACCCGAGACGCATATCAAGAATTGTCCTCACTGTGAGTTTGAATGTTGTACTACCTGTATCAAGTATCACATTAACACCTCTCAGAAGACAGAGAAGAACTGTATGAACTGTAAGAAGAAACACCCCAGATCCACCCTGGTTAGTTTCCTTGGCAAATCGTACATTGATAAGCTCTATCGCACGGACATCAAGGAACTCCTCTTCAAGGAAGAGATGCTTCTTGTTCCTCGCTCTCTACCAGAGGTTGAGAAACGCAAAAACATCAGGACTATCCAAGGAACAATTGCCACATTGGAAGAAACATTCAAAAAGGACGTAGAAGAAAACAAGCTAGTTCCTGGAACTATCGAACATTTTGAACAGAAAGGCCTTATGACTGGTCGTGTTACATTCTACAATACTCAAATCGCAGCAATGAGAGGTATGAATCTCCAACAGCGCCATATAAAGCAATACAAGTACCCATGTGAAAACAAGGACTGTAATGGCTTCGTTGACGCAAACTGGATTTGTTCTCTATGTGACATGGAAACATGCAAGCATTGCCATACAATTAAACAAGATGGTCACGTGTGCAAAAAGGAGGACATTGACACAGCTGAGTTGATCAAGAAGGAGAGCAAACCATGCCCCAAGTGCAACATTTCTATTATGAAAGTTAACGGGTGTGATCAGATGTGGTGTGTATCGTGCCATACCACATTTGACTGGAAGACGTTACAGATCAAAACGTCTGGTATCCTTCACAACCCTGAGTATTTCAGGTACATGCGAGAGAATGGCATTGCAATTCCGCGCAATCCCAACGACAATCCTTGCGTTAATGAGTATGAACAGGCTTACATAATTCTCACCGTAATAAACAGCAACTTCATCAAGGAAGAAAAGTTAGAGAAACAGATGAAGAAATGTATTGAGAAGGGTAGAGATACTCTTATCAAAGAGTATGTAACCAACAGCATTCAAACTGGCAACTTGAAACCATCACATAAGCTGAACCAAGAAGCAAATGAATACGTTGATAAGAAGTTGAAAGAAGCAACAGAGTATGAAAAAAAACACACCATACTAAAATCGTTGGATGCCGAATACCTCAAATGTCTATTTCTGTTCTATCGGGATATCAACCATCTTGAATCGGTTGAGATAAGGCAAATGAGGTACAAGATAGATGAAGCAGAAGTATGGAAGGATGAACAACGTGTATATTTTCTTGACAAGATGGTTTCAGAATACAAGTACAAGTATGATTTGTTAAAGCAACACAAGGAGTTGGAATTTCTTGAAGAATCATTTGGATACCATGCTACTATCCTTGAAGCATCCAAGGCGTATTTCATCAGCAAAATCAACGGACTCCAACAAGAGATTGATAGTGCAATCAAAAACAAAAACAAGATAACTATCGATGATTGCAAGCAACTCGCGCGTTTAAGGGAGTTCATCAAGGAAGTATCTGATAACTGCGACAAAATGAAGCGAGTGTATGGATATTCCCGTCGTGATTACATGCCGCGCCTTGTGCACCCTCAGCACCTATTAATTACTAATAACTAGTTAAAAACGCTTTATTTATACTACACTAACATGCAAAATCACATTATATATTTTTTATATTTTAAATAAAAATTGAATATATATCTTTTTATATTAATATATCAAAGAAGATGCAAAAAGTTTGTAAGGAAGGTAAGGAAATCAATACTAAGACTGGTAGATGTATAAATAAATGCAAGGAAAATGAGAAAAGAAATGAATTAACTGGAAAATGTGAAAAAACAGAATGTCCAGAAGGCAAAGTAATAAATCCAATGACTGGTAGATGTATAAATAAAGAAAATCTAAAAAAAAAAGATATAGAACCAAAAAAAGAAATTATAAAAAATCTTAAACTACTTGAAGAATATGAAACACTAAACAAAGAACCTTTTAAAGCACGAGCATATAATAAAGTAATAAATTCAATTGAAATGTCAATGGAAAAATTAGATAGTCTTGATGATTTTGCTAATATTAAAGGAATTGGTGAAAAAATAAAAGAAAAAATAAAAGAATACTTTGAAACAGGTAAAATAAATGCTGTTGAAAGAGCACTATCTGATCCTAAGTTTTCACTAAAACGTAAATTAGCTAACTTATATGGTGTAGGACCAGTGAAAATCAAAGACTTAATGGAAAAGGTAAACTCATTTGAAGAACTCAAAGAAAAGCCAGAACTATTAAATGATAAACAAAAAATAGGTTTAAAATATTATGATGATATGATGCAACGTATTCCAATGTATGAAGGAAAAAAACATTATGATATTATTAACAAGACATTTAATAAGACTTATAAAGATATTGAGTTTGAATTGGTTGGTAGTTACAGACGTCAAAACAGTGATATGGGAGATATAGATGTATTAATAAAAAATAGACCAGACTTAGAACTAAAAAATCTTATTACTGAATTAAAGTCATCCGGATATATTATAGAAACATTAGCAAATGGTAAAAATAAGTTTATGGGATTATGTAAGTTATCCCCTGAATTGCCTGCAAGACGTATTGATATATTAATAGCCGACCCATCATATTATTATTATGCGTTGCTTTACTTTACAGGTTCATATCAATTTAATATTTACATGCGTCGCATTGCACTACAAAAAAATTTATCATTATCTGAGTATGGATTAAAAGATAAAAAGGGGAAAATAATAGATACTACTGATAAGATAAAATCTGAAAAGGATATATTTGACTATTTAGAAATACCATATGTATTACCTGAGAAAAGAGATAAAGTAGAATAATTATTTTATTTTCATAATATATTTATACATTTTAAGTCTTTTAATATATAATAATCTCCTTTTTAAAAAATCCACACTCCATAACTTTTTTTCTTGCTTTTTCATATATAATAAATAAATATATAATATTATATAGAATTATGCTTTTTTATTTTCCATGGATTCATCAAAAAAACAGAGTATATTCAACAAAATTGCACGAAACAGATGATATAGATAAATTGAGAGAATGGGTAATATCTCAAAATCCATCAAATAATAAATCAACACATATATGGTATAATAAATTACCAACTGATATATCTATGTTATTTTTAAAATTGGCTACAAGTGATAAGATTATTAATATGTTTAAAAATAATTTATCAAAAGATTATAATATAGATATATTAAATGATATGAATGAAATTTATGTTACAGCGCCATCATCAACAAAAGATGAGAATACATCAGATACCATTTTTTATACTAAACATATTGATGGTCCATATTATTTATTTCCATTTGCATCTTGTTACAGACTAATCATTGGTTTAGATGATAATAGCAATGTCGTCACTTGTTTTAATATGATACCTGAAAACAAAATTGTTAAGAGAGGCGATGTAGTTGCTTTTGATTTTCATCGCGAATGTCACTATATATATAATCAAAACAACGAAAATAAAGATTTAAGGGTTATTATGAAGGTTCATTATTGTGTTTATCCATATTGGGCTTATTATTTTGGTAAAGTTCTAGGATTACTATCTATATATTATAATAAAGCATTTAGAAATCTATTTTTATTTACTTTGACTACAAATAATTTCTATAAGAAATCGCTAGCTACACTAATGATTATAATAACACAGACTGTACATGATATTGAATATTATATTGGATATAATAATATATCGTATTTATATATTTTATATATTATATCCAATATTACTAATATATATATCTTTTTATTTGGAACAAGTTTTGTACATTATTTTCGCAAAATAGATAGTATTAAAAATGAATGTGATAATCTAATATTAAAACGTGATATTAGATTTTATTATACAGTGTATTCATTGCAACTTTATTATATTTATTATAAAAATATTACTACAAATACATTGATGTTAACACAATTAATGAATTTGTTATTATATGTATTAAAAATAGAATCTCCATGGGATATAATAAAATGTTATGAAATATTTACATTATTAACAATATATGACTTTTGTGTATTTAGTAGCATTAATAACTTGTTTGTTTATTCTCATTTGGTAATGAATTTCTTAGAATATCAAATTTAAAGAATAAAAATGTAAGAAAATATATATAAATTGAATTGTCATATTTTACTTTGTTATTCAAAGTAATCATGGAAGATTTTACACAATATGACATTATCAAAATCATAAAAATTCAGTCAATATGCAGAAAATGGTTAGTATCCAAAAATAATATTTATACATTAGTAAAAAAATTCAAAACATTAAAACAAACGTTTCATGCTGTCATTACAGGATATCATATGATTAATAAAGCGCCTATTAAGGAAAGCGTTTGGGAAGAAATAAATTGTGGTATTGTTAAAAATGTATGTTTAATTACTGATTGTGCAAATGGTAACCATGCATCTGGCAAGGATAATAAATTTGATAACATAAATTATTCAAATAAATCTACAAAAGTAGAAGGAAATAATATTAGCATATCTTCATATCGCTTAACTAGCGTCTGCAATGATGCCAATAAAGGGAATCCAGATGAAATTTTAAAAGAAATAAAAAAAAGAGATAGTTCGTTTGATTATTATTCTATATTAATTAGAAAAGAAAAAGAATTAATTGAGTATATGTGGTATATAATTCCCAAAGATTATTATGTATTTAAAATAGATAGTTTCACACCAAAAATAGGTAAACAAGGTAAGAAAATTAATTTAGTTGTTGGTTGGGAATCAAAATATAGTGATATTACATTTTCAATGTCTTCGCAATTATGGTATAAATTTAATATAAAAGATATAAAAAAATATAAAGTTTGCTCAACAGAGATAGATAATAGCAAATCTAAAATTAATTATTCGCAAATATTCCAATCATTCAGTGATAGCATCTAACCTTTCATTACATATTTTAACATATTCTGCATTTATTTCAAACCCTATAAAATTAATATTTTCCTTTTTAGCTGCTACACATTCACTGCCCGAACCTGCAAATGGTACTACTAATAGTGTATCTTTGCCATTTTTACATGCTTTAATTAATTTTTCACATAATTCTAATGGTTTTTGGGTTGGATGGTCAACTCTTTCTTTTTTTCCAGCTCCACCTGCAAGAGCAGATATTTTAATGACATCTCTTGGAAGAGCACCATTTTCATGGGCATTATATACTGTTTCTTTTTCTCCATTACTAAATCTACCCTTAGTTGCCTTTCTAACTTTGCCAGCAGCATTTTTCAAATATGTGTCTGTATATGGTTCTCTAACATCATCCCGATTAAAATGTGGCTTTTCCTTACAACAACATAATATACTTTCATGTGTTCTTTGCCAATGATTAAGTGATGGAACTACTTTATTAGTATAATGCCATATTATCCATCTTACATTTATATTTATTCTTACTCTTATAAATGCTAATATTTCACTAAAACCGTAAATATACAATGTTCCTTTGGGTTTTAAAATACGAATACATTCGCTTATCCATTCATCACACCATATAAGGTATTTATCAAATTCTTGCTTATCACTATCATTTCCAAAATCTTTACCAATATTATATGGTGGATCACAAATAATAATATCAACACTATCTGATTTTAATTCTTTCATTTGTTTAATACAATCGTCATTAATGATAACTTGTGTCTTTGTATTATTACTTTCCATTATAGTTATGATTAATATATAACTATTAATCAATTTTTAAATAAAAAATGAGTACATAATTTTATTTTTCTAAGGATTTTTCTAAACTTTAAGAAAATCAAGATATTTTATAAATTATGTACTCATTTTTATAGGATATATGGATATTAAATTTAAAAAATATGTATTGAAAAATGACATTAAAGTTATAATAATACCATTAGACACAAAGTTAACTCATATATCTGCGAACTACTTATTGGGATTTAACCATGAAACACCTCAAATAAGTGAATTAACACATTATTATGAACATTTATTAGGTAGATTAACATCTAAAAAATATAAAAGCTCAAAACATGTTAATGATGAAATATTGAAAAGAGGCGGGTATAGTAATGCATATGTAGATGAGTATAATATGTGTGTTTATATTAATGGTTTATATAAAGATTTAGAATTTTATATGGATATATTGTCTAATAGTATTAGAAACTTATATATTGATAAAAAAATAGCAAAAAAAGAAAAGTATGCTGTAGTACAAGAGCTTAATAATAAAACTTCTGATGTAGAATATGAGTTTGATACAAAAATATTTAAATATTTGTATCCTAAATATTTTCACATGCGTGATTACAGAAGTCATATCAAAAAGGTAAAGAAATTTACAATTAAAGATATACATAATTTTATTAAAAATAAAATATGTTCTAAAAATTTATTGATAAGTATTACATGTCCTAAAAATAAGGTTAGAGAAACGCAAGTAAATGTCAAAAAATATTTTGGAAAAATCAAAAGATATAATAAATGTAGTAATATATATCCGATACTTCAATATAATAATGATAAATTTAAAATAATACATGTTGAAAATAAACATAATGATAATGTGATAGTCAGATTATATGTTTGTAAAAAAATAGAATATCTATCAAAGGAAAATTTTATAATTAATTTATTGAATACAATATTATTCAATTTTCATACTGGTATATTTTATAAAATACTTAGAACTAAACTTGGTATCATATATAATATAGGAATGTCATATAATATTGATATAATGAATGGTAAATCATCATATTATTATATTTATACACAATGTGAAGCTAAAAATTACCCCATACTTGTTAATGAAATTATTAAAATATTAAAAAGTTATAAAATAACAAATAAAGATGTTGAAGACGCAAAAAATACCATAAAAGTTAATTTTGAATACAAAAAATTTCATAATTTAACATCTTTCAATGATGATTATAATACTCACCTTATTTTTAATAAAAATTTTTTTACTAATAAAGAATATTATAAACTATTTACAGACATTAAAACAAATGATGTTAAAACATATTTTGAGACATTTAAAAATGATGTATTAAATAAGGGTATTTTATTTTATTATTCAAGCAAAAACTTAAATAATAATGTAGATAAAATTCTTAAAAAAAGTATTATTAAAAATAAATATAAAATGTTATATATATAGAAAAGAAATGAATACAATATATTTTTACATGTATTTGACTGCTGTTTTATTATCAACATTCGCATTTACATTTTTAAGATGTGTATATGGATTAAGTTATTTCGATGAATTCTTCTATCCTAATCCCAATAACAATATTTTTGCAAGTAAAATTTATTTAATATCGCATATAATTATAAATTTTGCATTAGGATATCTTTTTGGTTTTGAAGTATTACTTGGGATGTTAGTTAAGATTTCAATATTTGAAATATACTTATATTTCACAGAATATTGTGATGTGTTCAAAACAGCAAAATTAGCTAACTTAATTATAATTGTTATTATATCATTACTAAGCTATACTGCTGGTTGTCTTACAAAATTGACTTTTGAATAGATTATGCTATATCGTGTTCTATTTTAGCACTGGCATATGCTCTCATTACATTTTCAGAGGTTGCAATAGGAAGGATATAATCTTTGGCACCGTAAAACTCTGGTCCTTTCCTAGCCTCTCTATTAATAAGTGTTCTTAGAGCATTGATATCATGTAATTTATAATAAACATGTGATACCACATCATTTTTGTCTATTAATTGTAAAAATACAGAAGATACAATTTTATTGATACCATCGGGCATATAGAAACTGTTAGGATAGTAAAACTCAGTATTTATAACACCTGAACCAGTTATATCTTCCCTATTGGGTGTATTTTCAAATGCTATTTCATTATTGGGAAATGGTAGTCCAGAACCAGAATAATTAGACATTCTATCAATAGGATTTGGTGCCATAATTACTATATTTTTATATTGTCCAGGATTCTTAACATTTCCAGTTAGTTTTATTTTGGAATAATCATTAAAAAATGTTACCTTTAAATTTATATGTTGATCATTGAAAATCATTATTATATCTCTATAATTTATATATAGAATTATTTATGATTTAATAAAAAAATTAGAGATGTACTCTGGTGCTTGTTCCTAAACCATACTTGTTAACTTCGATCTTTTCACAGCTTGTAGGAGTACATTTAACTACATATCTTTCCGGATACATAGTACCTGGGTCATCAAATGGTCTATTGCAAGGAGCGCAAGGAGCAAGGCGGTCTAAAACTGTTAATCTATTGCGTTCCATTAATTTTTCTGCATTTTCTTGTAAAAATACTCTGCTTTCATAGCTACTTTTAATCATGTTATTATTTGATAAATCAGTCATTAATTCATAATTTACCATGCATCTTGGACGGTAATCTGTAAATGATCTTCCATCAGACATTTTTATTGGACAGTGAGGTTTTGGTTCTGTTGTAGAATGAAAACTCATTATTATAATTATCTATTGAAATACAATATTTTTTATTTTTGTTTTTTACTATTATCAATAATACGAGCTATTAATGTTGATTTTGTTCCTTCTGTACTTATTGAATTATTTTTACATTCTTCGCGTAACTTTTCCATATTCATAGATTTTAATTTTTTACTAAGTGTTTTATCGTCTTCATTATTAAAAGTTATTTCCGAAGTTGTCGACGCATTATCATTAGTATCAGCAAATTCTATTGTAGCTTCATCAATATTTCCTAATGTATCTGTTATATCTTCAATATGTGATACAAGTTCTTGTTCATCTGTGATATAATTTTCTTTTTGTTCTTCTTCAACATTTTTTTCAATTAAATTTACAGAGCCCTTGCTATTATTTGTATCATTGACATTTACAATTGTTATATCAATATCATCCATAATGTATTCACCCTTATCAATGTCAGTTGGAATATTGCATAAGATATCATCAATATTATAATAAGCTGCTTTTTTTATATTATTATTAAAAACATCTTTCATTATAGCATCCGATTTTTCTAGATTTTTAGATAATTTTTCTGTTCTATCCTCTTTTTTCATAATATTAACACGTTTTTCAAGTAAAAAGTAATTACCTTCTAATATAGTTATTTTTCTCCATAAAAACATTATTAAAAACACAAGTAAAGCAATAACAAAAATGCTGATATAAGTTTGATTAAATAAGAAACTATACATTATTTATTAAAATCATAACATATTTTGTTTTTCATTTTAATCGCATTATCTATTATTTCTTTTGGAAAGTCTTTAATATCCAGCAATTCTATTGCAATACATAAATATGAATGACCTTTATTAATTTTATAAGGAAAATAATATTTATCTTCTTGTGGAATAGCGTCAACCGATAGATTAATAAATTTATCTGGATATAATTCTTCTAATTTTACTAGTTTATGGAAATGTGTAGTAATGATTAGGGATATACCAGGCATTTTACTTAAATATTCAATAACAGCATATGCTGTTGCCATTCCTTCTGTTGGTGGTGTAGAGTGCATCGGTTCATCCATTAAAAAAAGCCCCCTTTCATTATATTCACTAATTTTCTTAGCTTTATTTATCATATTTAAACAATATTCAGCTTCAGCTTCAAAATATGATTTATTACCTAATTCATCTGATACTCTCATAAATGAATTTATTGTATCATATAATATCATTTTAGATTTCAAACTATATGTTATACCAAATGTCTGACTTAATATGACATTTGATAATATTGTTTTTACATATGTTGTTTTACCACCGGCATTAGGACCCGTAACAATTATATTTCTATCAAGATTTATTGGATTACACACTTGATCATCGCTTAATACTGGATTTTTTGCACTCCATAGGGTTGTTTCAGTATCATTATAATCAGGTACAGACCAATCCCCTTTCAAAAGTAAATTATTAATTGAATATATTACATCTATTCCATATATTGTTTTCAATAAAGCTGAAACTTTATTTTTAAGCTGTTTATCCTTCCATATTTTGTAAATATCTGTCATACTATTGTTTATATCAAGGTGCTCAAAGTTTTTTTCTATTGTAAAAAAAGGGTCCAATACATTTTTAGATACATTTTTTGTTATATTAAGTGAATGTTTTACAAATTTAACTAATCCTTCCATTTTATCATATAATTTTTCCTTTGTATTATATAAAAATACTGCTATTTCATATGTTTGATACATATTATAAAGATAAATACCTACATATAAAAATAGTGTTACAAATTTAGTTAAATCTTGATTGAAATTTCCTGATGGTTTTAGTAATAATGAAAATATATAATAAATAGTATTAATATAACTTGAAAAACTAATATTCATTTTCATATAATTATTTAAATATAAATATGGTGCTAAAAAAGTAGTAACTGGATATAATATAGATGTAATAGGAATAAAATATATTTTGTACATATGATAAGTATCCAATAGATATTCAAAATAATTAATATAACTCAATATGAAGGATGATGGAAATAATATTTCTATCGAAGAATTATCACTAATTTCATCAGATATTTTATATATCCATAATATATCATCTTCGTAATCTTTTAATATTTCTATATCAATATCATAATCTATAAAAGATTTTTGCCTATATATTAATAATTCATTGTCATTTATTGGATTTTTTATTAATTTTTTTATTAATAATTTACTACCTTCCAATGTAGGTATTTTTGAAGCCCATTCGTGTATTCCAGTATCCTTATAAACATCATCAGATATATCTATTTTATCACCTGTTATTATATCATCTGTTATAATCTTTTCTAATATAACAGTTTTCTTGGCTTTATGAAAATCAAATAATTCGCGAAACTCTTCAACAATTTCTTCATCCATTTTTTAATTATTAAATTATAAAAAAATGATATAAAATCTCGCACTTATTATGTAATAAGATGCAAACAGATAATATTGTTATTTTTGATAAAGGTCTATTATATACTATTGAACGTGAGCCATTTGAAACAAACGCAAGTTTATATAGACGAGGTTGGTTTATTATTAATAATAAAAATAAAGAAATCAATTATAATAAATTAATTAGCGAATCCATTATTGATATTAATAAAAATAAGGGCATGGAATATTAAAATTATTCAAAAAAATCTTTTTTACAACCACCTTTCATTTTTTTGACAGGGTTCTTTCCATTAGTAATATTTTTTTTAGTAGATTTAACATTTTTAACTGGTTCTGGTTTTACAGATGGCTTTTTATAAGCTAATTTTTTTTTTGGAGTTTTTGTAGATAATTTTGCGCTTTCCGTCATTAAATTTCTTTTATCCATTGATAATCTGGCACTAAGTAAAATCATAGATGATATTAATGGTGATATATTTATACCACCCGATATTTTATTTCTCATTCTATTTTATAATAAATATTTAAATACAATACATATTGCTATTATTGTTGATATAAAATTTAATAATATAATAAATAGAATAAATGGTATTAAATAATAAAGTAGATAAATTAATATAGGTTTAACAATTTCATATCTTATATTTGATTTAAGTAGTTCATCTTTAACATATTCAATTAATATATCAATTACATTATTTTCATTATCAATGTATTCATCATCATTTTTTTCAAAAGATGACATAATTATTTTAATCAATTAAATAATTACCTATTAATATAATAGTAAATACAATGAAATATATTGACGCGCTGAAAATATATAATAGCGGCAAAAGTAAATGGTGTTTTCCGAGAAAAGGTTCTCAAGATCACGGAACTGTTTTAAAAATACAAGGCAAAACATCTGTAAAAGTTAAAAATCCTGCCAAAAAGAAAAAGGAAAAAAAAGGTAAAATACCTAAAAGTGTTTCAAAAAAACCCAAGAGCGTATCAAAGAAGATTTTTATAAACGATGTTGTTAAAGCAGAATCCAAAACTCCTGCGTTTGTAGAAGTATCCAGAAACTCAATATCTAAAAAAAATTCAAAAGCTAAACGTATACAGAGATTTCTTAAAAATAAGTTAATTGCTAATAAGTTTACACTTGATAATCGTGTTAAATTATCTAAATATTTACAAACACGTTTAAAAAGCATATTAGAAACCGATTGTTTAGATACAAAGATATTTAACGATGGTACACGTGGATATACTATTAAAAATGTTATTGATTTGGTAAAAAAAATAGGTACTGAAAGTGCTTATGGTGCAATATATTTATCAAGTATTAAAGAAAGTTTAGGTGGTTTTTCTATTGTATCAAAAGTTATGGCAGTATCAAAAAACAATTTGCAAGAAATTGAATTGATGAGAGAAATTACTGATAAATTATTACTAACTAAGAAAACTAAGCATTTTGCGGCTGTTCATAAACATGCTGTTTGTAAAAGAGATACGCTAATAAGTTATCAAGGTGAAAAAATGATTATGCCAAATAAATTAAAATTAGTATCTATTAATGAATTAGCACATGGTGACTTAAAAACATTAGTTGCTAAGAGAGATATTGCTGGCAATATGAATTTAATGTGTAATTTATTAATTCAAGTATTCATATCAATCGGAACATTTCAAAACTTAGTAGGATATATTCACAATGATTCTCATTATGGAAACTTTTTATATCAAATGAATAACGAAAAAGGTTATTATGAATATGAATTTGATGGGAAAAAATATTATTTAAAAGCATGTGGATATAATATGATGATATATGACTTTGGATTGTCCAAGGGTATTAAAACTTCTGTACAATTAACAAAATATGGAAATTTAATTATTCGCGATTACGCTCGTATAATTAACGCATTTTTAACAAAAGCATATGGTTGGGGAGAGCATTACGACTTACCAAAAAGAGAATGTGAAATTAGAGTACAAAGTATGCAAAAAGTGTTAATGAATATCATGAATGAAAATATTAAGGTAAATAAAACACCTAAGGATATCTTTAAATATATTTTAGAAAATGCATTAATACCATTTTCTCCAACAGATATTTTTATGACAAGCAAACCAAAGGCCAATATTATTAATAGTATCCCATATAAAATTGGTTAATCATATTTTTGCTTGTAAAATATTAATATAAAAAAGTATTAAGCTTATTTATAAAGGTTAGTAAGTATGTTAAAAACTCCATATAAAAAGGATAATAAATTTATATCTTTATCAAAAGAATCTATAATACTTTCAATTACAGATGTAAAAATTAAATGTATTAAAAAATTATTAAATGGCAAAGGATATAGTTTAAAATTATTTATATCAAATAAAACAAATAACGATACTATTAATGATTTGATAAAATTAGATAACGATATATCAGATGAAATATTAAAAGAATCCAATAAATGGTTCGGTAAAAGATTTGAAAAAAGTGATGTAGATGAGCTATATACAAAGAGTTTCTGTAATCAAACAAAAACTATAAATGTAATAATGACAAATAAAGAGTATAATAATATTTTTTATAATAATCTCAATGTAAATGATATTGATACTTTTGTAACTATGCTGAAAGATAATAATTATAAAAAATGTATTATTAATATAACTATTGAATATATTGGATTATATTTTTATAGTGAATATACTTCTAATAAATGGCTTATAAAATCGTTGGATATAACAGATATACTAAACGATGATTGTGAGTGGTTTTGTATTGATGATATTATTGAAAAAGTAGAAGATAGGGTAAGATTATTGGGAAAAAATACTATGTTAAAAATAAGCAAATATAATGCTTTAATTGAAGAATATCAAGATGCTTATAAAAATATTAAAGATAAAATTAAGGATATTAAAGAACTCGGAAATACAAAAGAAGCAAATGACCTTTTAAATAATATTGATGGATTATTAATAATACATGAAGAAAAAATAAATAGATTATTATAAATTGATATAAAATATTTTAAATATAATCTATTGTAAATAATAGATAGATATATATAGTATAATAAATATGGGTGCTAATAAAAGTGTAGTAATATCGTTTTCAATAGCAATATTATTGCTTTTATCTCTATTATTATTATTAACTTATAACTCCAAATGTAATTCACGTTCGATGCAAATGAATAATAATGGTGGAATGGGAAGAAATATTCCAGAACCATTTTATTATGAAAGATTCGCAAATAAATATGGTGGTTCTGTTGCTGATATTGATAATATGCAACGCAATCCATCAATGGCTTCTTCGGGTATCGGCAATTACGGTGCTTCTGAACCAATAGGTAATGAAATATTCAAACAAACCTCAGATATTAGCCAAGAAAGCGATGTTTCAATGCAATCAGTTGGAGGAGACGGCCCTTATGCATCATACGATGGCCCAGAAGAATCATCTGAAAGCATACAATCTTGCTATCCCAGAGATAGATTAACGGCCGAAGATTTATTACCCAAAGATGCTGCTGACAGCAAATGGGCTCGCATTAATCCATCGGGAAGTGGAAATATAAGTGACCAGAATTATTTAACAGCCGGATATCATGTTGGTATTAATACTGTTGGTCAATCATTGAGAAATGCAAATTTACAATTACGTTCTGAAATACCTAACCCACAAAATGCCGTAGGTCCATGGTTGATTAGCACTATTGAGCCCGATTTACGCCAAAATACATTAGAAATTGGCAGCTCACCATCTTATTAATTATGATTTAATTTATTTTCTAATATTATTACTTAAAGAATATGTAATAATGATTATTTAAGACATGTGTGATTTAGGTCAAAACTTATTATTATCATCATTAACAGATTTTTATAATAAAAATTCAGAATATAAAATTACACTTAAAAATATTATTAATGGTAATCATAAATTATCATTACGTATTATTGAATGGTTGGTAACACATTATTCTAAATGTAATAATATTTATTACTGGATTGATGAGAATAAAAATATTTACAGCGATTATCCCGAGGATTTTTATTCTGATGATTCAAAAGAGTATAAAAAAAACATTCGTAAAATTAATTTATATCAAGATTATCGCGCACAGTTAAAATCATATAGTAAATTTAATTTTGATTCTTTCAGAAGACACCATAGAATAACATTTTTTATTAACAATGAACGCACTGATTATATTGAAACAACAGTTGGACAACTTAACTTTTTTCGATGGATATTCAATAATAATATAATAACATACGCTATAAATAATTACGATAATATTTATAAAAAAATGATTGAAAATAATTTATGTAAGCAAAAAATTAACAATATTATCAATCACGATATCATAAAAACTAAATGTTTGCTAACTTTTGATTGATATTATTCACAATTAATAAATATTTTTAATGCTTTCTTTTAATAATTTATTTTCTTCTTTTAACAACTTAATTTCACTATTTAGTTTTTTGATAGATTCTATTATTACAGGAATCATTTTATCATAAGATACTGTTAGATAGTTTTCGCCTGACTTAGAAACTATATTATCATTTTCGTCGCGCACCATATCTAATGGTGCTAAATCTACTAATTCAGGTAATACTTTTTTAACTTCTTGTGCACTTAAACCCAATTCTCTATGTTTACTTTCTATTCCAAATGAATTAGCTAACTCATTTGGTTTATAATAAAAGCCATTGAGTTGTTCAATAATATTTAGAGGATCAGGTATTAATTCTATATCTTTTTTAAGTCTTTCATCAGAATAAAATGATGTAATTTTATTCGTTGCTACTATTTGTCCAACAACATGTAATTTCTGGGCAGGATTATTAGTTCCAATACCAACATTTGCTTCTGTATAATATAAATCATTTATAACTGTCTTTCCCCAATATGATGTTTGAAATGATGTCCCATCTTGGTATAATCCACCCTTGAAATTTAAATCACCTGTTTGTGTAATACTAAATACTTCACCTGTATTGTTTTCAGCAACAAATATTTTATCAGTTGAATTTGTCTGTTTAACTTTAAAAGCTATACTATCAGCACCTGTATAAAGTATATCTACTTGTTCAGTAGCATATATATCCGTATTTAATGTTGCTGTTGTACCTGAAACAGTTAAATTACCTGTTATAATAACGTTACTGGAAATAGATATATCATTTCCATTTTTTGACCAATATGAAGTAATAAATTCACTATCACCTTGATATAATTTCCCTGTAAATTTAATATCACCATTTACATCTAATTTTTTAGATGGTATTGTACCAATGCCAATATTACCATTACTTTTAATTTTTAATAATTCGTCAGTATTATTTAATACACTTAAAACATCGTTTAATGGATTGTATTGTGTTATAGTAAAAGCAGTATTCGGAGTATTATTTATTATTTCAACATAATTAGATGAATATAAAACAGAATTTATTGTTGTATCTGTGCCATTTATAGTAAAATCGCCAGAAACAGTTAGATCAGCTGGATGTGTATTATTTATAATATATTTATTTGTTGTACCATTTACTATATCATCTGCATTTAAATTTGTTATACGATTGCTAATAATATTAGATGTTAATTTTATATAATTAGAAGAATGTTGAGTGTCTTGTAAATTTATTATGGTATTTACATAATTTGAAGTATCTTGATTTAATGTATTAACATATGAACGCAATATATTTGAAGAGTGTTTAGTATAATTTGAACTATTACTATCTATACGTATTATATCACGACTTATTAAATTTGATGATGATAATACATAGTTAGATTGATTTAATTTATTTGTATCAATTCTTGTTTTGATATTATAATCTATACCATCTAAATATGAAAGTTCTGTTGTGGTAATACCATTAATTGTTCCTGTAAATAATATATTTCCATCTATATCTATTTTTTCTGTTGGTTCAAGTTTATTGATACCAATATTCCCATTTGAAGTAATTATAAATACACCATCATCACCTTTACATGATATTTCTATAATATTGGAATATCCAACATTATGTTCTATTTTAATACTTGGTCTATTTGAAGTATCGTCTACATTTGTAATATCAGTATAGCCAATATTATAATTTGAAAGATGTCTATGATATTGTGTAATTAAAGGACTAACTGTATTAATATTGCCTTCAATTGTCATATCACCATATACATGAAGGTTACCATTAGGATTTTCGGTAGAAAAATATTTACCTACATTGAAATTTGAAGCTACCGATATAGTACCGTTATAAGTATCATTAACAATATATTTATTTGTAGCACCTTCAGCTATATCATCTAAGTTTAAATCATTTATTTGTTGTTGAATATTTTTTGTTACACCTTTTAATGAATGTAATTCATTAGAAGATATTTTATTTATAGTATCTGTAAAACTAATAGCTGACATTTCAATACCACCTTCTGTACCAGCAGATAATTGAGTATTTCCAATATGAATTGTATCTGCAGCAACATATAATGATTTCCATTTATAGTCAGGTGATCCTAGATTGTAAGTTTGAGTTAATGATGGCAAAATATCACCAGATACTGTTAATGGCGCATTATATAAATTATTAACTATAAATTTATTATTAGTTCCCTGTGTAATTATATCTGCGTTTAATGATGAATGTCCTGTACCACCATTTGCTTGTCCCAATATTCCGGATATACTTGTCGCAGACAAATCTAATTCTAGTTTATCATTAGAATCAAATTTTAAACCACCATTGATTTTTGTATCAACTGATAAATTTATTGTAGATTTTTCTTTATTATCTCCTATAATAGAAATACCACTACCAGAAGTAATATTTTCTACATAATTACCAGTTGTATGTTGCCCTAATGTAATTAAATTATCTAAATTTGTAGCACCGGTTCCACCTTTACTTATTGGTAATGTTCCTGCTATTAAACTTTTTGATAAATTAATAGATGCTCCTGTTGTATCAGCAACAATTCCGCCATCTGTTTTAGGTTTCAATGATAGTGTATTTCCATCTTTTAAAATACCATTTCCAGCATATAATTGTCCTGCACTTGAAAATTTAGAAAATGTTATTGGATCCGTCCCAACCGTACTTATAGCAGAACTTATATTACAAACATAACCCGTATTTCCATTAAAATTACCATTTACAATAAATATAAAAGAGCCACTTGTTATATTTGCAGTAGTGTTAAAATCTGGTGCTCTCGTCCATGAACCACTTGCTGCAATATAAATACCATTTTCAGCGCTATTTGTTTGACTAAATGCAAATATTCTGTCTCCTGAAATAACACCTATTCCATCAATATCGTTTAATCCTGATAATGAAGAATTACCAACTGTCGCAACTTTTACATTATCTTTGAATGTTAATCCAGATGATATGGAATCAGCATATTCTTTTGTTGCATAATCACTTAAATCAACAGATTGGGTACCACTAATTACACCTGTTGTGCTATCAATTGTAATAGTAGTACCATCTACTTTTACAGCACCTAAATCTGTTGATGTGGATTTTGGCAATACAGCTGATTTAATCTTAGAATTTGCATCTAATATAGTATTATTAAGAGTACTTACTTGTGTTGTTAATATATTTGATGTTAATATAATAAAATTAGATGTTTCTTGAAATTTATCAACTCCATTAACTTTTATTTTTCCAGATATTGTTTCTATATCATTTAATATCTTAATATTTGATGAATCGTATTCTAAGATATTATAATTCATCTTTTATATATCACTCTATTTAATATCTTATATTAATTATATACAAATAAATTAGGCATTTTCCAATATCTCTATCCTAGCCAATAAATTATTAAGTTTGTTTATTAATATATTAGATGTATTTTGTGTGTAATTAGAAGTATCCTGTATTATATCTTGTCCATTTACTTTATATATACCATTTAATATATTTATATTACCATATACAGATAATTTATCTGAATTAGTTGCGGGTGCTGTATTAATACCAACACTATTGTATTCTGTATTAATTTGGATTTGATTAGTATAAGATGATGGTACATATGCTGAACCCTTATTCCATATTTCAACAACCGTCCAACTTGATGAAGGTGCAGGATAATTATTGTTATACATATTTTCGGATCTGTTTAAAAATAGTAATCCGCTATTTAGCTCACCAACCTTATTTTTCCAATAAACTGTATAATAAACAGTTTCTGTTGTTTGAGGTTCGTCTTGGTAAGAACCTGATACATTTGTTATTGAGTGTGAATAAATACTTGATTCTGCTCCTAAATTATGTGATATCCAACATCCTGTCCCATTTATATTACTTGAACCATTGCCGGTTTTATTACCATTTGCATCACTTAGTTCTGTCCAATTTCCATTACCAATCTTTCTATATAATTTAAGACCCCACCACCTTGAATCAGATGAATACTCCATCCCAATATGAGATGTCATTGATACTAGGATTTTAGAAGCAATATCAGTTGGTTTAATAGATATTATAAAGCCATCTGTAATATTATTATTAATTGGTTCCCAATCTGATCCACTACGTATTTCCATTTTTTTATATGTATTATGTTTTGTTTGAACTACCATACCTTGTGTAAATTCGAATTTGCTTTGTAATACATAGTTGCTTGTATCATCAATCGCTGTATTTAGATTTGTAGATATTAAGTTACTGGTTTCTAATACATAGTTGCTTGTATCATCAATAGCTTTTGATATTAAGTTACTGGTTTCTAATACATAATTGCTTGTATCATCAATAGCTATATTTATATTTGTAGATATCAAGTTACTGGTTTCTAATACATAATTGCTTGTATCATCAATATCTATATTTAGATTTGTAGATATCAAGTTACTGGTTTCTAATACATAATTGCTTGTATCATTAATAGCTATATTTAAGTTACTTGATATTAAGTTACTTGTTTGTAACACATAATTGCTTATATCATCAATAGCTACATTTAGGTTACTTGATATCAAGTTACTGGTTTGTAATACATAGTTGCTTGTATCATCAATCGCTATATTTAGGTTATTTGATATCAAGTTA
>Ga0075473_10000238_pt1 | contig 22563 bp, 22 predicted proteins | sample DEB19_08_DNA_FD_76340 | JGI IMG/M metagenome (GOLD analysis project Ga0075473, IMG submission 76340) | Aqueous microbial communities from the Delaware River and Bay under freshwater to marine salinity gradient to study organic matter... | ecosystem: Environmental > Aquatic > Marine > Coastal ... | reverse complement strand
CGGCGAGTTTTCTGCCCCTTCCAGTAGGCGAACCAGGTCTTTTCCTTCTTGAGGGCTCTCGGTGGAAACAGGCTCACCCTGACGACGGCCCCATCACAGGTGACATGAACTGCGTGGCACTCAGCCTTCGGTTTGCGGGGCATCCGTCACCCCTCTTCCCGTTCACGCAGCCACGCATCGATCCGGTCCCTATGGAAGCGCCACACCCTTCCACCGCTGATCTTGGGTGCTATGCAGTGCCGAGGGATATCGCCCCGCTCGGCCATAGCACCGGCCCATTGTTTTGAAATACCTAGCCGGCGGGCGATGTAGTCCGTGCCAACGAGATCCGGCACCTCGGGAGCCAACGTGGCCACCAAGCTGGTGATGGCGGCGGTGTGGTCCCTCAAGGCGTCGACGAGGTCGGCGAAGTCATTGCCACTAGCGATCATCGGTCTCTCCTCGGAGGAGTGAGACTCACCCTGCTCCGAGCGAGGACGCTTGCCATCCTGAGAATTCATCCCACCACCTCGCTCTCAACCGCGAGGGGAATGGCCGCGGGTTCATCGGTGGCCCCGATGACACGGATCGTCAACGGCTCCACATAGGACGTACCCGGCACGGGCTGAAACCTGTCCACGAACGGGCCGTAGTCGGCCTCACCGTCGCGGATACGCCGTCGGAGAAGATCGGGACTCCTGACATCGGAATCCCACTCAACGGCAAGCGTGCGCATGACCTCAACGCACAGGAGGGCCCGTTCTTCAACGAGCAGAACCTCGGTTTTCATCGCGATTTTCTACATTTCTACATCAGGTACCTCTTGCTGGGTCGTAGCCGCGGGTCCCTCGTGATCGCACGAGTTGAGGCCGTTGCCGTTACCAGAAGAACGAGTGTGATTATCTCGCATTCACTATCGGTTGCCAATAGATCTTTCTCATCACGATGCGGACCAACACAGGATGCTTTGTGGAATCGCTGTGATGAACTGACATGTGATGAAGGTCGCACTTCTTGTCCGTGCGACTCCTAGTTTCTTTTCATTTTTTCCCTGGCCTTCATGGCCTTCGGGGTGGCGTTCTTGCCGCTGACCTAGGAGAGTGCGCCCCGGGCAGTTTTTCGGGGCGGGACATTTTTCCACCCCTGAAAGAATGTCCCGCCGGACGGCCCCGTCGCTCTCCAGGCCTTAACTGGTGGCACTGGGTGGCCGTCAGCGCCGATTGGGAACTCGTCGCATCGAGTTCTTCCTTCACCCACCACTGGAGCCGGTATCTGCTGCTCCTCAGCCCGCGGATGACGTGTGTCCCCCACCCCTTGCAGAGAATGCCCGCGGCCACCAGGTGCCTCTTCCATCGCTTCAGCGTGGAAGGTTCGTAATCGGCTTCTTTCCCCATCAGTCCGAGCAGGGTTCGCTCGTTGATCTGCCTGTCGCCACCTGGACCGACTTCGGCGATGAACCTCGTGGCGAACTCCATGAAACGCTCTGTCGCACGACCGGGGCGCATGTGTGTTGCCGCATACTCCTGAAGCCGCTCGGCCACCCGCTCGGGAAGACCAACGGGTTTCAGGCAGTCGTCGACTGGCTTGGCTTCTGTTCTTCTGTGTTCTGAAATGACCCCCTTACAATTATTCAAAAAGAAGGGGAGTCCTTCTTCCTCCATGTACGGGAGGAGACTCTCTTTTCTGTCTGGGAAACGTGCATCGTTGGCACGAATCGTGGCGTAGAGGTCGAGGGTCTTCTGGTTTGGTTTTTTGACGAGGTTCTTGATCGTGGAACGAATCTGCTTTTCGACGAGATGGAAGTCTTCGTCGTTGATTCTTGAAACAAGACCGTTGTGCTTTTTGAATACCCACTTTTTTATTGCCTGAAACGCGAGTTCCTGTTTGTCCACGCGGTCATGGAACTCACGAAAAAGAAGGGCTTCAGCAACAGGCTTGAGAAACTGGCTGTGGAGTTGATCTGGTTGGTCGATGCCACGCAGGCAGGTGTTTTTCAGTTTTGACCAATAGCCAGTGCCGAACTCCACCTGGGTTTCAGAGAAGACCTTGGCTGAAGGAACAGGGAGAAGAAGTGGCTTCTCGGCGGTGAATGAAAAATCCCTGACGAGAGCCAGTTCCCTGTACCTTCCGTAGACCTCTCCGGCCTGATGTGCTCCAGAGATGTGCTGGTAGAGACCCTCGCAGTCGAATCTCTGGTCCGTGATCTTCAGCTCACGGTCGGTGAAGACCAGCTTCCCGTAGCAGCCCGGCATTGAGACAAGGTTCTTGCCCGGAAGGATCTCGATGTTTTCCAGTTCTGGGAGGCCGCACGATCGAAGACGCATGTCGAGATCGTGATCAACGAGCGAAAGGAGAAAGTCCCGGATCTGGGCATCCAGTTGCTGCTTGGGTCTTTGACCGTAGGTGACCAGCCAGAGCTGGATTCCCGTGGGCTCTATGCCGCGGTACTGCCAGAAGGTGCTTTTGGCACCGACTCGTCGAACAAGCTCCGGCAGCCGCTCCTGGAGCCTCTGGACGAGCTCGAGATGCACTTCGGTGCTTTGACGCGTTGGCGAGTGGTTGTCGAGGTCGATCACCCGGAAACGGGTGGATGCACCGGCGGGAACATGGAAACTCTCGGCCCTGAACTTCCCCATGGGGATCCCAGCGGCACATCGCCTGTAGTTGAACCCGGCTTCGATGACGCCTCGTGCACCGCCCCGCACCTTCTTTGGATCCGCCCTATAGACGCAGTCGTCTTCCTTCGAGCGATAGCCGAGGGTTCGTGGATAGTCCGCGAACAGGTCCAGGAGGTAGTTCCTTGCGACCGTGTAGGGTCGGAGCTGCGTGGTGTCCTTTTCCCGATAGAGACCGACGTACCTGCCGTTCCAGTGCAGGAGTCGGTCTGGTTCCGCGTCACGCCTGATGCCGCGTCCTTCGCGGCGCCACTGGGTTTTGGTCTGGATGCGTGCCGCCGGGCTTCGAGTGTTCATCGTTGCTCTCCTCTTCACATAGGAGAGCGAGGCTGGAACGAAATTCTGATGAGGTGACTACATCCAGTGAAGGCGAGCCCTTCTTGATCGGCCGTGCTCCCCGTTCACCCCTGGTGAGTTGGCTTTTGGGCGGGAAGAGGAGGGTTCTCTTCTCATTGAGGAAGAGGTGTGTCAGCTGCCCGTGGACTGGGTGTAGGCGTTATGTGGGGCGGGTCTGGGGAATTGATGTGCTGGTGCCGAGGGCGTCGTGGACCAGAAAACCACTTTTCCGAGACTCGCGGCCTCGAGCACAAACCGCTTCGGTGCGATCGCGGTCGATAGAGAGGGCTCCCCATCAACTGAAAACTGGTTTTCTGATTGGGCTGAGCACCAGTGTTCACCCTTGCCGCCGGGTCACTACCACGGATGAAACGCCAGTTTTTGGGCAATCGTGGAAGGAGCGTGGGATCCTTGTCGCTTGCGGGTCAGACCCGTTCGTGCCGCTGCTCTCCTCGACGGATCTCAACCAGATGGAATCCAGTTTAAAAAAAAGAAACTCGGAAACCTGGTTGAAAAACATCTGGGTTCGACACCCCTTTAGTAGCCGTCCGCGGCGGCCCGATGCGACATTGATGGCGACCTGCCGCTTCGACGGAATCTCACGACCCAGATCCGACTTATGCCATCGCGCCTTCCAAATACCCTGAGACCCTTCATAAAAGTAAAGTGTCCCGGCTTACAAAAACCACTTTCCTGCTATAATGACTAGACAGCGTAAAGTAACGTCCCATGCGGTACTCGGCATGGCCTCCCGAGGCCGCATTGGAGCACATATGCCTCAAGACGAGCCCATTCCTGCCGCGGGTCCACGGTCGGCGCTATGGCCTACACAAAGGAGAGTTTGATGACCGTCCTACTCAACTGCCTGAAACGGACAAAAGAGCAGCTGATCGCGATAAACGAGCTTTCCCAGCAGGAAGGCGAGCAGATCTTCGCCCACTTGACCCCAGTTGACGAGGACGCGAGCGGCAATCCGTTGTACACGACGACTGAAGCCGATAGAGCCGTTGAAATAGCCTTGCTAAAGAAGAGGTTCGGCAAAGCTCCAGTCGAGAGCATGAGAGACTTTTTCTTCCAGCAGACACTTGCCGAGCTAGCTAAGGTCTCGACGATTATTGAGCACACTGCCGCGTCCTCAAGCGACACCATGGGTACCGCCGAGATAGCGAAACGACTGAAGGTCACCCAAGCACACGTTCGTCGGCTTATCCAAACCGAGAAGCCGTCTTGGGTGAAGATGAAGGAGGGCAAAAACTATGCGATTCCGCAAAAACTTGCTGAGAAATGGATTTCGGCCAAGCTTGCGGGCAAGGTTAGCTGAACAGCTGATGTTGGCCTTATCCGTAACTGTCGAGTCGCTTTTCCTCTGGCGTTACTGGCTCGGCCGTTACTGCAAATCAGAGAGTACGACGACGCTGCGTGAGGTGTAGTGCAATGCCTCACGTCCTAAAATAGAGACAAGGTCGCTCAACGGTAAACGTGGTATCCACGTGGGCGATGCATCAGAGTCGGCGACGTCATCCGCCCGCCGGTTTCGACAACGGAACCTTTAGGTGCTTCTTTGGTCGAGGGCGTATCCGCTACTGATGCCTAGTTGCCATCGCACTTCCCGGCAGACAAGACGCTGCCGCCGGACGCCGTGGCCATCACTCGCGTGCGCGTGAAGTAACGAGGCTCTCCACGAGTGCGTAGCTAGGGCACTGGTGGTGAGAAGCCAGCGACGGAGCCGGTGTCGGCTAAGCCGGCAGCCACTTCGCGGACCATCTTGCATCGGGTCCGAAAGTCGCATTCTGCATGCCGCGCTTCATGGACGTCAGTCAGGGAGATGTCTTCTGTTGGACTTGGCCACGGCGTGATCGCGTCACGTCGCGCCGCACCTCGCTACCGTCTCGCAGCAGTTTGCTGAACACTCAAGGTGCGATGACTCTGCGATGCATCGCACATCGCTCATGTATCGCCCTCGACACGTCTAGTGCGTGATTACTGAGATAGTGCATGCCTTGTTCTTAGAAATGACGAGCGTTATGTGCGGTGGGATCGCACGACCGCACTATTTCCTAGTGTTGCGATGTCTTGCAGCGATCCAGGCGGCGGCTACAGTCTGCTCGTCGCGTCATGAGTAGTGACGTATGACGAGTAGCAACAAGTGTGAGAAGTGGCCACGAGCGTTGCGGAAGACAGAGCCACTCAACAACCGGAGGTAGATATGAGCACAAGCATCATGCAGGGCTATTGCATTAGCCTCGGGGTTCTGAAGGGCATCTGCCCGAGGGAGGTCGCGGCCATCGAGAAACACCCAGCCTTTACGGACTGGGGCCGCATCTTCGATTTGGTGGACGACGAGGAAGACACCATGTTCTTCGAGTACGACGATGACGTCCGAGACGCTGAAACGTGGCAAAGTATCAACGAAGAGATCTCGTCACTCTGGGCCAATCTTGCACAAGCATTTTTCAAAGCCACTAACGGCGCTACTCTCAGCCTCCTCTACATCGATGAAGCGCGGTGCGACGACCTCGATGATGTGCCGGACAACGAGGACGGTTGTATCTTTGACGTTGACGGCGTGTTCGAGACCACTGTTACTCCGGCGGGCAGCTCAATCCACGAGCATGTTTCGCGGTTCCTGTATCTCCAGCGCGAGTAAGGGTGTTTGTGAAGCGATCTCACAAGTGGCACGAATCGGATTCCCAGTCGACAGCAAGTACCTACCGCTCCCTTCTCTTTTTTCGTTCAAGTGAGGTTCCACATGGCAAACATAACTAGTAACGTTCTCGTGATCTGCGGCGACGAGCAGGAGGTGAGCCGGTTCCACGCCGACATCACCGTCTCTGGGAGTGCTCCGCCCGAGTATGACCTTAACGCGCTCGTGCCCCTCGGCTCCGAAGATCCGCTTACGGCATGGGGGGCGACGACCGGTTCCTTCGACGTCACTATCCCCGAGCCGGACCGGCTTCCAAGGGAGGTGTGCTTCGAGAGTCGCTCCGTGCCGCCTATCGAGCAGGTGCGCCGGATATCCGCGAAGTATCCAACGCTCGTCTTCGGGCTCCGGTTTCTCGACGAGATGCTCTGTTATGTGGGCTGGGCCGTCTTCCACAGCGGAACGCTCTATAATGGCAAGTTCAACAGCGATGTGTGGCGCCATGGTGATCGCGACCGCGAGACCTGCGAGCGAGAGGCGCTGAGCCCAGAGGCTGCCACGATCGACGGCTACGAGGCGACGGAGTGGGCGCAGCGGTACAGCGATGCGATCAACGCCGTGCCCACTCCCGACGAAATCAAGGACGCCGATCCCAGTATTGTGGCCTTGGCTGCCGAGTTTCACGCGATGGCGGACCGCGTAGAGGACCTCGCGGGCGAGTACAGGTCCGTTTCTACGCCTCTCGGCAAGAACAGGGTCTGCCTCGAGGGGTTCTGCGAGGAAGCGAGCTTCAACGAGGCGGTGTTCTGGAGTCGCTATCTGCCACAGCGGCTCTATGAGTCGGAGATGCAGCAGCGGGCGAGTCGGGGCCTGGGGACCTCTTATCGCGACGGGCTTGCCCATGTGCGTGCAGATAGGTTGTTTCCCGACGGAGACGAGCAGGCAGAGGCCCGCGATGAGTGACCCCATAAGCCAGTTGAACCAGCGAAGAACCCTTCATGAAGTGGCGACTCCCACCGGTGGCGTTCGGTACCGTGCTCGAAAGGACATCCGAGGGCCGGCGACAGTACCGCCCCCGATGCCCTTGTTGCTCCCAGAGCCACAGCGCTCGAATGCCACCGAAGAGCCGCAAGTACCAACGATCAAGACAAACAACGCAATCGCCAGTGATAACTGACAGATCGCGTAATCGGGACAGCCGGCTTCGCGGGGCGTTCCCGCCGTAACGTTGCGGCGGAACGAAGGATAGAAGCCCTTCGCTCGGATTGAGCGTGGCAGCACGACAACCGGGGGGAACAAGAACGAAACAACGGACGGAGTGGTTCCGTTCGTTGGCGATGGTTCGGTGACTTTAAGGAAGGATGAAAGATGAAGAGGAAGAAAACAGGAAGTAAGAGCTTGAGAGGCGGAAAGGATAGGCGTTGTAGCACCCCTCTTCAGGCCGATGGCGTTCCGTTTTGGATATGGACGAGGAGCGGAGCGGTCCAAGGGATCGGCATGAACATAGGTGGCAAGCCGAGGGGTGGGATTCCCGTGTTCATTACCGACAAGGACGCCAAGGCGTGCATCGGTCCGGAAGAGTGGGAGATGGGTATTCGGCCTCAGAAGATCAGCACCGCGTCTGCGAACTCCCATACGAAGGCTATGTTGGAAACCCTGAACATGCTGGTCCGTAAGGGTATGGCTGAGTACGTGGCGGTTGGCCGTTGGAAGGATGGCCGGCGGGAGTGGGACATCCTTGCTGTTGACAACGGCGACTGGAAACCCAACGCCAACTAGTCGCGGGCGATCACTCTGGGCGACCTCCATGCTTGTGGGGTTCGCGGGTTGATGCCGGCACGTCCCATCCTGTTTCAAAGTCCGAACTCGCGGATTGCGACAAACACCAACGAGAAGGAGATTGCGTCAATGGCTGAGTTCTGCCTCAACCGCGTCACGATTCGGCATAAGGACCCGCGAATGATGAAGCGACTTCTTGATGCCTACGCTCGCGGCGCGGTATGTCGCGAGTTTCTGCCGCTCCCGACGGGCGTGAACGCGTCGGTCAATTGGGCTGTCTACAACTGGGGCACTAAGTGGGACTTCGGCGTGGGCGAACTCGGCGACCCTGCCGTAACACTTGGCAATGGTGCCGCCAAGCTGGATTTCCACACGGCATGGAGCCCGCCTCTAGGCCTCTATGTCGAACTCATCGAGCAGGGGTTCGAGATTGAGGTGCGGTACTGCGAACTCAGCGAAGGCTTCTGCGGTCGAGTGGATCAGAGGAGGATTCGCCATTTCGAGATTCGGAGTGGTAACTTCTCGAAGATTCAGAAGCATGTCGACGCCGTGCTGATCGAGGAGTTTGGGCTGGACGACTTCTATGCAGACGAAGAGGACGAAGAGGACGACGATGGCTCTGGTAGTCCTTGGGTGACCGATATGGACCTCGCCACGTTCGAACGCGACAGGGCAGAGCACTATGCCGCATTTGTCGAGAACATGAAGCAGTTCAAGGTGGACTCCTAGCCGCGCGACGTTGTCTTTACCCTACCTTCGGCCAGCGAGGTAACCCTGTTCAGTGATCGCTACCCGTCGCAGGTGGGCAATGCCCTCCGCCGATAGCCGTCGGGGACCGAGGTTGGTGGACGAGATGAACATCAGGAACGAGTGTGAAGAAAGCCAAGGGGCCAGGTCCAGCAGGCGTGACATCAACGTCAATGAGGCAGACAAGACATGGCACTCAACTTTGATACGTCCGCATGCAATCCTCCATCGCCTGGAACACGACAGGAGAACCAAGAACTGGCTTCTACCGTTGAGAGCATCATTCTTAGTGTTCGATTGAGCGAGCTGACGGAAGAGAACCTAGACGAGTGGCTCTTCAGGGTCTCATTCTGGGACGAGATCCATCACTCGCATGAACGCATCCTTCGATCAAGAAATGGGCTTAAAGAGCGACTCACGCGGTGGATCGGCCTAAAGACGAACGGCTACGACGACTCACGTGAAACGTGGGTCACTAGGCAGATCATGGAGATGGAGAATCCCCAGGGTTCGCGTGGCACCCTACCCAACAAAAGTTCCCGAGTTGTTCACGCCCGAGCGAGAAACGCCTACTCCAAGGCCAAGGACAAGGGCCAACCCGACAGCACGCTGGAGCCGACCATTCTGAAGAGTCCCGAATGGTCGTTTAACTACGCGAGGTTCGTCCTGAAGAGGCCGTGGAAGGAGGCCGAGGCAATCATCGCGACGAGCCCCGAGTTCAGCGTTCGCTACGCCCAGCACGTGGTCAGTGGGCGGTTTCAGGCGGGTGAGCCCGCAATAGCGAAGAGTGGCTTATGGTCGCTCTACTACGCAACAGATGTTCTCCACGGAGCCTTCACCCCTGGCGAGAAGAAGGTCGCGAGTAAGCCCGCCCTTGCGTGCTGGTACGCACAGATGGTGAAGAAGGGGCCTTGGCCGCTCGGGGAGAAGGCAATTCGTAAGGAGCCCTACTGGATCATTGAGTATGCGAGCAGGGTGACTCGTAGCCACTGGCCCAAGCGCAAGAAGGCAATCCTGGCGAACCCTTATTGGATCGTTGAGTATGCGAGGAAGGTGGTTCGCGGCCGATGGGAAGAAGCCGAAGACCATTTGCTGTCGTCCACCAAATACTGCCTTGAGTACGCCCGGAAGGTGATGAAGGGCCCCTTGCCCGATGCCCTGCATGCTCAGATGATGCTGGCGGCGAGCGACGGGTTTCAGAAGGATTATGTGGATGAGTTTTTCACCCCCGCCGTCACCCCTCAAATTCACGGAGGGCCTTGAGGACGTCCAGAGCCTTCCGCAGTCCGCCCATCTGCTCTGCCACCTTCTTGGCGACCACGAGGTCTTCCACCGTGACCTTGGTGGACTTCTTCGCGGCCTTACCCGCTGCCGCCTTGGGGGCGACCTCGGCACTCTTCCTTCGCTTGCGGGGGCGGAAGCCCATCCGCTTCAGAACCATGCTGACTTGGGGGCTGCTGACTTCAACGCCCTGCTTCTTGAGAATGTCGATGATGACGACCGGCCGTGGCTTCTCGCCCTTCGCCTTCATAGTGTTCGCGACCTTGCGAATCTCCTCGCTCTTGTTCACATCGCCCTTCTTGGCGGTGGTCGGCTTCTTGCCGGTGGGTCTCTTGCTTTCGACTTTCTTTTCGGGCTTCGCTGCGTCAGGCGTCATTTACATCTCCGGTGAAGGGAACTGCAGCAGTGTTATGTGATCCCATCGCTGAAGAGTCAATGATCTCAGCGAGGGGAGCGGCCTTTTCATCACCGCTATACCGCAACCAGGGTGTCGTCTGCTGAAGTACGAATCCGGTCACTGAGCCGGCCTGCTTTGCGGCGAGCCGAGTGACCAGTGGAGATGCAGGTTTTTGCATGCGCCTGCGTTATGCTCTCGGCATGTTCGTACTCTCCGAAATAGCCTTTGAGACCATCCCCGGCGGCGGCACGTTTAGCGTTGTCCGCGATGGAGTCGGATTGGGCACAGTGCTCGCCGTAGTCTGCTCGTGGCAGAGGAACAGATCGATCCTCTGGGCGATCTTGGCGGGGCTGCTGAGTTGGCTGTACGTGTGCTACTTCGCTCTGACACGGCGGCCAGAAGAAACCCGTGGCGGATGATGCGCCGCAGACGTCTGACCCACTACCTGAAGCCATCATGCCCACCATCACCCTTCTCGTCGCCTACCCCAAAGAACTCATCCGTGCGGGCTTACGGTCGATGCTGGCTGGCTCCCGCATCAAGATCGTCGGGGAAGCCGTCGACTCCCCTAGCACCCTATCGCTCGCCAAGAAGCACAAGCCCGCCGTCGTGCTCCTGGACGCAGCGATTCCGGGAGGCGATGCGTTCGGTCTTGTTGCGACGCTAAGCAAGACGATGCCGGCGACCAAGATCGTCATGCTTTCAGCCAACGACAACCCGACGTACATGGCTCGTGCCCGTGCTGTCGGGGCCGCAAACTGCCTGTTGAAAGATGTGAGCCCCAAGGAACTCATCACGGCCATCGAGAACGCCACCGCAGGAAAGCCTCCGCCAGCGTCAGCCCGGTTCGCCAAGATCGCAGCCTCGATGGAACCGCGAGACACCCGGGCTGCTCGCGATTCCGGCCTGACGCCCCGGGAATCGCAGGTCCTATCCCACGTCGCCTTTGGCCTGTCCAACGACGAAATAGCTCGCTCGCTCCAGATCAGCGTCGAGACCGTGAAGGAACACGTCCAGAACCTACTGAGAAAGCTGGCCGCGAAAGACCGCACTCAGGCGGCTGTTTGGGCGGTGCAGTCGGGGTTGGTGTAGGTTCTTACCCGCTCCCGCTCAACGCCGCCGCTTGATCTCCACCGCGCGGGCGACCAGATAGCCCAGCTCGTCTCCGTCCAGTTCCGCGACGGGGGCGAGGCCGTGGGTATTTCGTAGCAGGTCGTCCACGCTACCAAGGAACACGCGGAACTCCGGCTCTCCCTCGCATCGACCGAGCAGCATGCCGCTTCTGCCGCCGCTTTCGCGGCCTTTTTTCCCATTTCCCGGCACATGTCCTGTATTGCCGTTACCGCAAAAAAGGACATATAATGGGATTCGGTAGCCCCGTAAAACCTTTGCCTGAGAATGCCGTCGGGGATCTTCCGTGGCGAGGGAACTCTCATTGCCGACACAACTTAAGCGGGCGAGGTGGAAGGTAAAGATCCAAGACAAAGAGACGCGGGAGCCTCCCCACGTCTCGATTCTCAAGGGAACCGACAAGTGGCGATTGAATCTGCGGACGGGCCAGATGATGGACACGACCCCGGATCCTTCCGAAGTCCCAGACGAACTCCTGCAGATTCTTCGCTTAGCCAACAACTGGCGTTGGGCCATCGATGCGTGGGATGAAATGTATCCGGACAATCCGGTAGCAACTGACGAGGACTGATCCATGGCGACAGTAATCACCGGCCCAAACAAGACCATTCTGCTCGCCAGGGGTACGAGCCGGGCAAAATGGTTTACGCGAATCAATGCAGAGAGCGCCTCGTCGTCCTCGCGAATTCGCGATGCCGTCGCGCACGCATCACGAGACACTCTTTGGCTAAGCTTCGAGCGGAACTTGACCAGATCTGTTCTCCGAGCCGCTCACTGGCCTTCGCCGCCACTGGGGTGCGTGGTGCTTTTGCATCACCCGGATATCGAAACCCTTCCCGCTCTCAGCAGTTGTTTTGGGAAAGTGATTTTTAGCCTTCATAACGGGTTTCTGCCTCCCGCGCAGCTAGGGGAAGTGTTGAGTGCCACAAATCGAGAAAACCTCTTCATTGGTGGCAGCGTCAATCGACAGGATGGCACGGTCACGCTTTGGCGAGGAAATCTTGCTTCGTTGACCGTTCCCTTGAGTACGTTCAAGCCGGCAGGCGACGGCATCAAGCCTGACTTCAACAGATTTTCGATTCGGGATTATGGCCACACGGTCAAGTTTGGCGCGTACGAGGCCGCGGCGGATGCCATCCTCTACGAGTTTGACCAGAAATATCGCAGGCTTCAGTCTAAGGCGAGGATCGCGAGCGAAAGGTCGTTCGGAGCATCGCTACGACGCTTGCGGAAACAGCGCAGGCTCCGCCGAGAGGACTTCGGACCTCTATCGGCAAAAACGATCGGTCGAATCGAACAGGGCAAGGTGACTCGCATTCGTGACAATACACGCCGCATGATCGCCAAGACGCTTGGTGTTTCGGCTGACGAAATCGAGACTTACTGAGCCGGCGACAGGCCGCTGACAGAACGTCGCGTGCTCGATTAGGCCTTATGGTGCTTCGCACCTTGGCTGTCGAGGAAGGCTCGCCAGACGCATCCGAAGATGCCGCGGTGGTGCCGCGTCACCATGACATCTACCGACTGCCCTTTGGGCATGTCATAACGTGCACTCGGCGACGAGTGGAGGGCATGAACGACCGCTTCCTACGGTCCCCGAAGCTCGGTCGTCGCGGTGCACACCTGTCCTTTTCCATCTTTCACGGGTTTTCATGTTCTTTTTGGCGCTTCTGGGCAGTCCACTTTTAAGATCTCGATTATGCGCGGCCAATCCGTGGTGATTTGTTGCATGCCGTCACTAATCCGCTTCAGCTCAAAGTTGATTGCCCGAGAACTAGCCCCGGCCGTTCGCAAGACTTTCGCTACTCCCTCATCTAACTCGTGCAGTGAGTTCAATACATGATCGTCTAATTGGCCTGAATTGAGGCAGATGCCGTGCTCATAAGCGAAATCAAAGGCGATCCGGCCATCCAGAGCCTTCTGAGATTTGTCTCCGCCGGCGGCTATAAGTGCCCTTACTAGTTCCTCCGTCTGTGACGTCTGGCTCGCCGCAAGCATAAGCGGTGTCATGCCGAGCAAGTCGCTTGCATTAACGTCTGCGCCAGCTGCTAGTAACGCCCTCACGGCTGATGCACTCCCTTCTGCAGCTGCCAGCATTAGAGGGGTCAAATCGCGATGCGACTGAGAGTCATTCTTCCCGTTAAGGCGAGCCTCCAAGTCAGCTCCCGCCCGAACTAAAATTGCGATTTGCGACTGGTCATCCGGTGCTCCACAAAGGGTTGCCAGATGAAGCGGGGTGTATCCGCCGCAGTCAGCTGCGTTGGGATTCGCGCCTGCGTCCAGCAAAGCGTTAGTGCAATCAGCGCGACCGGCAAAAGCACTTGTGTGCAATAGCGTCCGGCCTCCATCATCGATGCGATTGACGTCAACGTTACGAATCCATTCGCGTATCTGATCCGACCTTTCTGAACCACTGCCATTGGGAATCTGATACATTTCTGCTCCGTTATCGGACTGGGGGCGGCTGTGTTTGGCGGTAGTATTCAAGTGCAAGTCGTGCCCAATCTTGGTGCTGAGCGACTAAGTCACGATGGATCTTGTCGGCCGTGCCTGGGTAGCACTTATTGATAATCGATTGCCTCGCGCTTGCACACGCGAAATTTCGATTTGCAAGCTCGAGCAATTGGCCGGGAGGCATATTTGGTCGGGGTTTGGCAGCGCCGCTACAGGCGGCATCTTTAGCGACTTGTAGCCACGCATGCTCTTGGGGTGTGCAATTTCCAGAATTCTTTGGTGGTGGTTTGCACCTACAGTCGATTGTGCGCGAGTGGTGCTCTACAACGGCACACCCCGCGATATCGATTGAGTAGAACGTCCATTTTCTGGTGATTGGACCGTATGTGACCATGCCTCTGTCCGCGCACACCCGCTCGCAGTCCGCAATAACCTGGGGCGTGTTAGGCACGATGGTCCCGAAAATGCTGCGCCCGTTAGGATCTGTCTTCCCCGCAGGCCCATTGGCCACGAACCGATACCAGTTGTTATCCCCCGCCTCGAACCCCAGCGGCTCAAAGCCCGCGAAGCGTCCGACGGCGAGCGCCGCACCGGATGGTTCTTTCATTGCCACCATCGGTCACCCTCCCGAATTGATTGCAAATCCCGCTTCGATCTCGTTGGCCCGCCTTGACCGCTCGTTCTCGCCCCGCAGCCACCGTGCCAGCCCGGTGTGGTGTCCGGTTTCACCGACATTGAATCGCCTGTCGCTAAGTTGCGCGCTCACCTCCACCTGGGACATGTAGAGCCGCCCGTTCTGGGGAAACAGCGCCCGTGCCAGCAAGTAGTCGGTCTCCAACTGGGCCATAATCCCCGTGTACTCACGATGGCGGCCCCGGAACCCGACGAACAGCCCTAGGATTTACCTAGCGGTGAGCGAGCAATAACGTCGTTACGTTCTACCACCATCAACTGAAAACGGCTGACGCCGAGGCCCTCTCATTCAAGATCGTGGCGATCGATCACGGTGCCAGGGCTAAGAAAACATCGCCGGATACTTTGATAACGTGATCTCTTGTAATGCGGAGGCGTCTTGGTCTACCGATCTTGCTACAGGGGAAGCACTTTTATCAGAAACTCAATCTCATGAATGAGTTCGATTGAGCAGTTCGGTCTATGCGTCATGAACGTTAGACAGCATTGGCCAGTATCATCGCGCTTGCTTGCTAACACTTCGCAGCTTGCGTCACCTCGCGAGACGCAAAGCATTTTCTCGACAAGCGGCCCCAACGTATTGGGCGCAGTCTCGCAGACTACAGTAACGGAAAGAGATGCCCTTTCCAGTTCGGCGATGAGTGTCTCCCACGCCGAAGGAGCAATGTCAATCGTCCGCAATGTCATTGCCATATTCCTCTAGAAGGGCCACCAACCTTGAAAAAAGGCTTGGCCACACGAGTACACGCAATTTCCCACGTCTGGGCGAGTCCCTGGCGCGCCTACCCACGCGGCGATAGCACCAGGAAAGAGGATGGGAATCCCAGTCACATTCACGATGCCGGGCCCAGCAAATGACGTTGTGGTGAAACCGGCCGCTCCTACTCCGTGTGCCCAGGTATATACGCCCCCCGCACCATATCCATACGTGACGTGAGGGACCCAAGAACCCGCGCTGCCCGCGGCAATACCAACCGCAAACTGACCTCCGCCTACCGCGCTCCACGCAGCAAAGCCACTGGCCGACGTGAACAGAACCGCGGCTGTTGAGCCCCAGGCTTGGCTTTGCCGATATACATCAGAAATATGACCGCATTCGTCTGCGTAGTAGCTGGCAAACGGATCGATAACTGGAATGAGGCCGTCGATTGTCGCTGCTGCACCTTCGTCAATTTGAGACCAGCCTGCGACCGCGACGCCAGTTCCGTAAACACCCAGAAGTCCGCCAACTCCCATCTGGATCCAGTCGCCGTCCCAGGCCCAAAGCCCACCCGGATCTGTCTTCCCCGCAGGCCCATTCGCCACGAACCGATACCAGTTGTTATCACCCGCCTCGAACCCCAGGGGCTCCCAGCCCGTGAGGCGCCCGACGGCGAGCGCCGCACCGGACGGTTCTTTCATCGCCACCATCGGTCGCCCTCCCACGTTGATTGCGAATCCCGCTTCGATCTGGCTCGCCTGGCTGGATTGATTGGACTCGCCCCGTAGCCAGCGCGCCAGCCCGGTGTAGTGGCCGGCTTCCCCGACGTTGAAGCGGCGATCGCTGAGTTGCACGCTCACCCCCACCTGGGCCATGTAAAGCCGTCGATTTTCCGGGAATAGCGTCCGTGCCAGTAGGTAGTCCGCCTCCGCCTCGGTGAGCAGCCCCAGGTCCTCACGATGACGTCCACGGAGGCCGATGAACAGCCCCAGCATCTGTCTGGGCGATAGCGCTCGCAGGTCGGAGCCACACTTGATCGCGACGTCGGGGACTCCCCGAGACTCCTGGTATTGCTCGTCGGGGTGCGACTGAAAGCCTCCCTGGGCGTTGTTGGTCGCCTCTATGTTGTGAACTGCCTCGCCGTCTTCGTACCGGCAGAAGATGTGCGGTCCGGCGCAGGCGAGGTGGAGAGGCCATCCAAGACGCCAGGCGATGGCTACATGCAGCGCTGCCAGATTCCCGCATGTGCCCTGCCGGGTGTCCATGACCCCGTGCACGAACAGATCGCTGGGGTCGGTATACGAGACCGCTTGGAGTTCCCGCTGGTCCTCTCGGTATCGGATTCCGAGGACCTCCGCGAGATACCAACAGAGAACTCCGAGGCGAAAGAACCTGATGTCGTTCTTCCAAGCGTCCGGGGATTCGTGGAACTGGTCCTCGAACACGGCCAGCCGTGACGCCAAATCGACTGCCCACCCATCGGCCGTCCGCTGATAGGACTCAATCGGCAAGTCGCGATAAGCAGGAATGCCTCGTGCCACAAGAAGGTTGATTTCAAGCGGGTCGATTGCGGCCAGCACGGAGTCCGACTGACCGATCAGATCTTCCAGCATGCTGACAGGCATGATTCAGTGCCTTTCGCGGCCTTTTGAACGCAGACCGATGACCCTTGCGTCTTATGACGCCCCGCATCCTCCCCGTGGACCGCCGATACGCTAACGCCTTATCAGGCCATCCGTCTAGCCGAGAGGGGGTTCGGGCGGTGTAGCCCGTAGCCCGCGCGGGGGATTTCGGCTAGGCTGCCCGCCGCAGCGAGGGGGGTACGTCACATCATGCGGAGGACAGAAGGCATGTCACGAGATCGCCAACAGCGAGAGATGCGTCGCACGATCGCAGGCAAAGTCTTCAGGCGCCACAAGCCTCGCGCCGCAGGACGACAGGGCAAGCTTCGGTTTCCACTCACGAACCTCGAACAGCTTGAGCCGCGACTTGCCCTGACGGCAACGAACTGCGCCGACAGCCCGTTTGATCCGCCGACCGTTCCTGACCCAACGACGTGTCCGCCCCCGTCGATTCTCGGCTTTCAGTTGCAGGCCGACTCAGCCACCACAGCGCTGGCTCCGTCTCGGCAATCCTCCGCACCGATCGACGCATATTCCGGCGTTGCAGCCATCTCCTCCATTGACTTGAGTGCCGATGGTTTCGGTGCAGCGCTCGCCCACACCCGCACCTGGTCGGGAATGAACAACACGGGACGCAACGGCAACGGATGGGCAACGACGTCCCAGCCGTATCTGATCGTATACAACACGTTCAACCCCTTTACGAAAGCCAATGACCGGCCAGTAGTCGGCTACGTCGAATCGAGCCAGAACACGACCCTTTTCGACATCACCGGCGGCGGGCCGTGGACCTCTCGGTTTTACGGTGGCCAAACGCTCTCGTACGACGCAACCAACGCTCAATGGACAGTGCGGGATGCGGTGGGCACCAGTCTCGTCTTCAACGACCTCCCACGCGATACGTCCGGAGCGTTGTCGTCCAATCCCTCGATCGGGTACGCCAATAAGGATCTATTTGGGGCAATCGTGAGCCGCACCGATGCTGGAGGCGCGGTCACGACATGGACGTACGGGACCTCCGGCACGACTTTGAATCTCCCGCTCACTATCGAGCGGAACGATACGGTTAGCGGCAAGTCCCAACGGTTGGCCTACGATTACGCCACGGTGTCCAACTCCTTGGGCGGTTCGGCGGTGCTCATCTCGGCCGTGAGTCTTGAGACGCGAGCCTCGTCGTCGGCCAGCTACGTGGCGATTCGCTCAGCAACGTACGACTACTACACCGGCGACGGCACGGATGCTGATTTTGGCAGGCTTGGGGACTTGAAGCTTGTCACCATGCACGACGGCGGGACCTCCGGCTCCGCCATCGATCAAACCTACTACCGGTATTCGAAGTTGTGGGGGTATGCCCGAAAAGCGGACCAAGGCCCCTTGAACAACCTGAGCACCACCGGAGGCACCGACGCGACGTATCCACGATATACGAGTTCCTGGAACGACCCCTACTACAACTTCTACCAAAACGCCGACAACAACCTTTGGAGCGGGCTCTCCGTCGTCGTCAGCGGGGCGTCGTACGCCCGTATGGTGGCGAACGTGTCGTCGTATGGCACCGCCACCACGGCAACGTTGACCCCGTACGCGGATCATGTGTTTCGGTATGAACGATGGGGCGATACCCGCTGGAACTACGAGACCTACGCGAACGCTGATTTTGCGTCCAACTACCACCTCTACACCCGGTATCGGGTGTCGGAGGAGGTCGCGCAGGGCACCGGATGCTCAACCTGCTCCGGCGGGCAGGGCACGTTCGCCTACGAGATGCTCATCAATGCCAGCGCCACGGGCCGGGGCAACGACCAGTACGATCCGAACGTGTGGCGGATGCGCACCACTGAGTACTTCCCAGACACCACAAACGCCGACGCGGATAGCGACGGTCGCATCGACGCGAATGCGTGGGCCGACAACGACCGCAAGCTCATCTACATGAACGAGGTGGGCCAGGTGCTGCTGACGGTGAGTGTCGATGTCGATAACACGGTCCATCAGGCCACGTCGATTTCACGTAGCACTCGGACCGTGACGGTCGTCTCGGCCGGGCATGGCCTCGCAACCGGCGACTCGGTTGCCATCAGCGGTGCAAAGGCCGGTTCAGCAGGCCTCCCGGCGGGCATCCCGTTGGGTACGACGCTGCCTATGTACGACGGCGTATTCACCGTCACCGTCGTGGATGCCAACACCTTTACCTATTCGCTCGGCGCATCGCCGTCCCATAGCGCTCTTCCCGATCTATCGCTGTACGCGTGGACGAAGGTCGTGAGCCAGCACGCGGACTACTACCGCTACAGCCAGGAGTATGCCTCAGGTTCGGCTTATTCAGGTCAGGGGCGGCTCGTCCTCCACGCCCATCCCTCCGCCGTGAGTGGCTTCGAGGAGTTCTACCCCGGGCTGGTCACCAACGGGCTGTCGGAGTCCTACAACAACCAATACCTCCGCGATGATTCCGGGCTGATCGAACTCTACACCTACTACTCGTCCACGACTGCAACGGAGACGGTTGCAGGTGGAGCTGTAGGTCGACTGTGGCAGACGAAGGTCAAGCAGGGAGAAAAGGAGGGTGGGAGCAACATCCTTGGGGGTGGCACCACCGTGGCGCGACAGCAGTACTACGCCCACACCTTTGGCCCTTCCGGCTCCACGGTCACGACATACCCATTGGCGTCAGAGACCCGATACCGCAACACCGACGGCACGGGACTCGAAACAACGAGCTACTCGTACACCTGGTACTCCGGTGGAGCACGGCCCGAGCAAGTCGTCACGACACATCCCACAGCGACCACCGCACAAAACGGCCCCAACTCAGGCGACACGACGACATCGGTCTACGACATCTACGGTCAGGAGATGTGGACGAAGGACGGAGATGGCTTCCTGCGATACCGAGAGTACGACGTCCTCACGGGCGCCCTGACAAAGCTGATTGTGGACGTCGACACGGTGCAAACGGGAACGTTCTCTGGGCTTCCGTCTGGATGGACAACCCCGACTGGCGGTGGCCTGCACCTGACGACTCTCGTCGAGGTTGATGGCTTGGGACGTACCACACGGCAGGTAGATGCCGGCGGAAGCGTGACGTTCACCGTGTACAACGACCCGGCCCATGAAGTGCGGACGTACCGAGGCTGGAACGCCACGACCGGAACTACGACCGGCCCGATCGAGATTGCCCGTGAGTACCGTCCGACCACTCCAGTGGGCACGGCCACGACGATGGTCTATCGGGAAACCTTGACGACGTCAGCGACGCCATCCACCACGCTGACGAGCGGCGGCTACGTGCCGACGGGCACCGAGACGATCACTGCGGCGAATCTGCAGTCCCTCGCCCGGGCAGTGACCAACAGCGCCGGCCAGATCGTCGAGGTGGACAGGTACTTCTCGTTCACGGGGATCACTTACTCTGCAACGAACCTTCATCTCGGCACGGCAAGCAACGACTCGGCCACGGGCAACTACCATCCGACCTACACGGACTTCGACTCTCGCGGCGTCCTCAAGCGCGTCGTCGATCCGAGCGGCACCATCACTCGGCGAATCTATGACGGGTTCGAGCGGGTTGTGGCCGTGTGGATGGGAACGGACGATACCCCGACCACTGGCTACTGGTCTCCGAGCAACACGGCGGGGACAGATCTCGTGATGGTGGCCACGTATGAGTACGACAACGGTCTCTCCGCGGGCAACGGCTTGCTGACCACCGTGACGATGATTCCTGGACTCGGTGCTGCTGACCGAGTTACCCGGATGGCCTATGACTGGCGGGACCGCCTTGTCATCACGAAGGCGGGCGTTGAATCCTCCGAGGGCACGTCGACCAATCGGATCCTGACCTACACAGAGTACGACAATGCAGATCGCGCTACCGCGATGAGCCGGTATGACGGCGACGGTGTCACGATCGCGGACGCGAATGGGGATGGCGTTCCCGACAAGCCGTCCGGCTCATTGCTAAAAGGCTTGGCCACCAATGAGTACGACAATCGTGGCCGGGTATTCCGGGAGACGCAGTACGGCATTGACCCTTCCACGGGCACGATCGGGGCTGGGCTCACGACTTCCTACTGGCGCGACCGGCGGGACAACGTCATCAAGGTGCAGACTCCGGGAGCCCCAACACAAAAATATCTCTATGACGGAGCTAGCCGGACGACTGTGTCCTACCTGTCGGATAGCGGCGGAGACTCCACGTGGTCTGATGCCAAGACGGTGACTGGCGATACCGTGCTTGAGCAGACGGAGATATCGCTCGATGGCATCGGAAACCCAATCCTCGTCAACACTCGCAAGCGGTTCCACGATGCAACTGGAACAGGATCGCTTCAGGCTGCCACGAGCACCGTCAGCCCATCTCGGAGCTCCTATCAAGCCTACTACTACGATGCCGCTTACCGCCTGACGGACATGGTTGACGTTGGGTCAAATGGCGGCGCGACCTACACCCGTCCGACGTCGGTTCCTGCTCGATCCAACACGACGCTTGTCTCCTCGTTTACGTTCGACGGTGCCAGCAATGTGCAGAACGTGACCGACCCGAAGGGCATCGTGCGGCGCACGAACTACGACGCGCTTTATCGACCCACGGCAACGATCGCCGCATACACGGGTGCGGCTGCGGGATCTGTTTCGGACGTGACGACCCTCACCACATACGACGGGGCTGATCACGTGCTCACAGTGACGGCTGTGCAGCCATCCGGAACTCCTTCGCAGACCACCCGGTTCGTCTACGGCGCGACGATCGCGGCTGGGAGCGGCCTGTCCTCGAATGCAGTCCTTTCCGAAACCCGGTACCCCGATCCGAGCACAGGGCTACCGTCCACGAGTGAACGAGATGTCTACACGGTGAACGCGATCGGGGATCGGGTGACGTTCACCGACAGGAACGGAACGACGCATGCCTATGCCTACGATGTGATGGGCCGACCTGTGTCAGACACCGTCACCACGCTAGGAGCCGGAGTCGACGGTGCCGTTGGTCGTCAGGAGACTGCGTACGATTCCGCTGGACATGCGGCGGTTTTCACAAGCTTCTTGACGCCGACAGGCAGCACGATCGTCAACCAGCGCTCGCGGGCATTCAACGGGTTCGGGCAGTTGACTGCCGACTATCAGTCTCACACGGGTGCGGTGAATACATCGACGACTCCGGTAGTGCTCTACACATATACCGAAGGTTCCGGCGGCAACCACAGCCGACCCACGGGGGTGACGTATCCGAACGGCCGCAGCATCGGCTACGGCTACGATAGCGGAATCGATGACTCGATCAGCAGGCTGTCGCGGGTAACGAGCCTGACCACATCCGGTGGTAGCAGTGTATCCTTGGAGGTCTACAAATACCTAGGGATGTCCAGCGTAGCCGAACGAACGCGGCCGGAGACTGGCGTTGCCCTCACGATGATCAGTCAGTCCGGCTCTACCGGTGACGCAGGTGACCAGTACACGGGGCTTGATCGCTTCGGCCGTGTCGTCGATCAGCGATGGATCACAGGCACCGGCAGTTCGGCCAGCGACGTCGATCGCTACGGTTACACCTACGACCGCAACAGCAATCGCATCGAGCGCGCGAATGCCCTGAACGCGGCTTACTCGGAGTCCTATACTTACGACGATCTCAACCAGTTGCAGATCTTTACTCGCAGCGGTGGAACTCCGACGACGCAGGGATGGATGGTGGATGCCCTCGGGAACTGGACGTTCCGCGTCACGGACAGCCTTCCGGAGTTCGGCACCGCCAATGCGCAAAATGAGCTGACCGACATCGACTCTGTATCGCTGGCGTACGACGCCAACGGCAACATGACGGTGGACGAGCTTGGACGCTCCCTGACGTATGACGCATGGAACCGCCTTACGGTGGTGGTAGATGCCTCCAGCACTCCGGTAGCCGCCTATCAATACGATGCCCTCGGGCAACGGGTCCTTCGCTACACCGACGACGGCACGGTGACAGAGTTGCGGGACCTCTTCTATTCCGACCAGTGGCAAGTGCTGGAGGAACGTATTCGCCTCATCGCTGGCGGCGTGTCATCCCAGGCGGACGTGCAGAACGTTTGGAGCCCTGTGTACGTAGACGCGCTGATCGAGCGCGATCGCGACGCAGATGCTTCTGCGACGAC